>Ga0172367_10000036_pt1 | contig 193237 bp, 178 predicted proteins | sample Lak10m_FD_114542 | JGI IMG/M metagenome (GOLD analysis project Ga0172367, IMG submission 114542) | Freshwater microbial communities from Kabuno Bay, South-Kivu, Congo - kab_022012_10m | ecosystem: Environmental > Aquatic > Freshwater > Lake | place: Democratic Republic of the Congo... | reverse complement strand
TAGACCGGAGACCATTCGGTCCCGGCCTGGCATTGATCCCGCGGGATGTCAGAGCGGCTGAAACTGCTTTCCTGGCGCGATGCATTGAGCATCGCGTTGCCTTCGCTGCTGCTCATCGCCGGTGCATTCTGGCTGGCCGCGCAGTTCATCAAGCCGGCGCCGCCCGACCGGCTGGTAATCAGCACCGGCGGCGAGAGTGGTGCCTACCAGCGGTTTTCCGCGCGCTATCGCGATTCGCTGGCGCGCTTCGGCATCACCCTGGTCGAGAAGCCGTCGGCAGGTTCGGCGGAGAACCTGGCGCGCCTGCGCGATCCCGCCTATGAGGTCGATGTCGCCTTCGTCCAGGGCGGCAGCGCCCAGCCGAAGGAGGACGACGATCTCTACGCCCTAGGCGACATCTACCACGAGCCGCTGTGGATCTTCTACCGTACGGCATCGCTCGGCACCGCCGACAAGCTGCCCGACCTGCGCGGCCGGCGAATTGCCGTCGGCGGGGTCGGCAGTGGTACGCGCGACCTGGCGCTGGCCATGCTGGAAGCCAACGAGATTCACGGCAAGAACACGCGCCTGCTGCCGCTGGGGGGCATGACCGTCGTCGAGCACTTCGAGCAGGGCGAGATCGACGCCGCCTTCGTGGTCGGGCCGCCGCAGTCGGCGCTGGTGTGGACGCTGCTTTATACCCCCGGCATCCGGCTGATGAACCTGAGCCATGCCGAGGCCTACACGCGCCGCTTTCCGCACCTCGATCATCTCGTCCTGCCGCGCGGCGCGATCGACCTGACCATGGACATCCCGGCGCAGGACACGCACCTGGTGTCGCCGATGGCGACCCTGCTGGTGCGCGGTGAAACCCACCCGGCGCTGATCGACCTGTTGATGCAGGCGGCCGCCGAAGTGCACGGCGAGCCCGGCGTCTTCAACCGTCCCGGCGAATTCCCGCGCGCCGGCCATGGCGAGTTTCCGCTCTCGCGCGAGGCCGAGCGCTACTACAAGTCGGGCAAGCCTTTCCTGCAGCGCTACCTGCCCTTCTGGGCGGCGACCCTGATCGACCGCATGGTGGTGATGATCGTGCCGCTGCTCGCGGTACTGATCCCGCTTTTCAAGTTCGCGCCCATGGCCTATGGCTGGCGCGTGCGCTCGCGCATCTACCGCCGCTATGGCGAATTGAAGTTCCTCGAAAACAAGGTATCCGAGGATCCGTCGCGCCACACGCGCGCCGAGTGGCTGGAACGCCTGGAGCGCATCGAGGAAGATGCCGCCAGGATACGCACGCCGCTGACCTTTTCCGACATGCTGTACACACTGCGCGCCCACATCGACCTGGTGCGCGAGGTCATCCTGCGCAAGACCCGGGCCTGAGTCGGCAGCGACGCCGTCCCGTCAGCGCCGACTTTTCACAAGCGGCGGATTTTTTCGAGCAGGGTGGTGGTTGAGCGCTCGTGCAGGAAGGGGATGGAATGCACGCTGCCACCCCAGCCTGTGACCTCGGCGAAGCCGACGATCTTCTCGACCGGCCAGTCGCCGCCCTTGACCAGCACCTCGGGTCGGCAGTCGCGGATGCGTTCAATCGGCGTGTCCTCGTCGAACCAGGTGACCAGCGAAACACATTCCAGCGCCGCCAGCAGTGCCATGCGGTCGGCCAGGCCGTTGACCGGCCGGTCGTCGCCCTTGCCGAGGCGGCGCACCGAGGTGTCCGAATTGGCCGCCACGATCAGCGAGGCGCCCAGTGCCCGCGCCTGCGCCAGGTAAGTGACATGGCCCCGGTGCAGGATGTCGAAGCAGCCGTTGGTGAACACCAGCGGCCGCGGCAGGCTGGCCAGGCCTGAGGCCAGCCGGGCCGGGTCGACGATCTTGGCTTCGAAGGCGGGTGTGGCGTAGCTCAATTGCTACTTGCCCTTGGCCGCTGCGGCCGCCGGCGGCTGCGCGTTATCCAGTGCGCGGGCCTGCTCCGGCGCGATGACCTCGAATACGCGCACGACTTTCTGCACGCCGCCCGTGGTGCGGGCAATCTCGACGGCATCGTTGGCCTCGGCCTGGGTCACCATGCCGAGCAGAAAGACGACGCCGGCCTCGGTGACCACCTTGACGTGGTTGGCGGCAAACTTGTTGGCATCGACGAAGCGTGCCTTCACCTTGGAGGTGATGTAGGTGTCATTGCTGCGCCCGCCCAGGCTCGACGGCCCGGCAATCGCCAGTTCGTTGCTGATGGTCTTGACGCCCGGCACCGTGGAGGCCAGCTTTTCGACATCGGTCCTGATCTCGGGCGTCGGCACTTCGCCGGTGATCAGCAGCATCCGGTTGTAGCTGGTGAAATTGACATGCACCTTGTCGCGGTACTTCTCCTCGACACGGTTGCCGGCGCGCAGCTCGATGCCCTGGTCGGTGATGTAGGTTTCCGAAGGCCGGCGGTCGGCGAAGACCAGCGCGCCGGCGCCGACGCCGACGGCGGCGGCGCCGAAGCAGCCGGCCAGCACCGGCAGGCAGAGGGCGAGAAGGAGGAGGTTGCGGCGCGAAAGCGTGCGGGTGGGGTTCATGCGGTTTCTCCCAGGATCAGTGCGTCGATGCCATCGCAAAGGCAATGGATGGTCAGGAGGTGAACCTCCTGGATGCGCGCGGTGCGCTCGGCGGGAACGCAGAGGTGGATGTCGTCCGGATCGAGCAGGGCCGTCATCCTGCCGCCCTGTTTGCCGGTCAACGCCACCACGGTGATGCCGATGGCGTGGGCGGTGTGGATGGCCTCGATGACGTTGGGCGAATTGCCCGAGGTCGAGATCGCCAGCAGCACGTCGCCCTTCTTCCCCAGTGCCTGCACCTGCTTGGCGAAGACATCCTCGTAGCGGTAGTCGTTGGCGATCGAAGTCAGCGTCGAGGTGTCGGTGGTCAGCGCCACGGCGGCCAGCGGTGGGCGCTCCTTCTCGAAGCGGTTGAGCAGTTCGGCGGCGAAGTGCTGCGAATCGGCGGCCGAGCCGCCATTGCCGCAGGCCATCACCTTGCCGCCGGCCCCGAGACTGGCGACCATGGCGCGCACGGCGGCCTCGATCGGGGCTGCCATGGCGGTGACGGCCTGCTGCTTGGTCTGGGCGCTGTCGGTGAATTGTTGCTGGATGCGTAGTGCAAGGGACATGAAATTTCCAAAAAAGGATTGCAGACAAGAGGATAGCCACAGCCCGCGAGGTTTTGGCGGCGAATAGGGGGGCTAGAGCACGACAAATACTTCGATCAGCACGCGTTGCCAGGGGTTCCGGTGCTGGCGCAGTTTCTCGATCCGGGCGTCAACTTTGTCACCATTATCCATCGCCGCGGCGACCGCCCGATTTTCCGCGCGCGGCAGGTAGCCCAGTTTCTGCCCGCGCCATTCGACGCGGACGGCGTTGGCATCGTGGCTGTTGTCCGGCTCGCGCACCAGTTGCAGGCGGTCGCCCTCGCGCAGCTCATGCCACAGCGAGGCGCCGGCATGGTACTGAAAGCCGGCCAGCGGCGAACTTTGCACCAGCACCCGCACGTCACCGGCAAGCGCCAGCGAGGCGGTCAGCGCCAGCATCAGCGTGGCCAGCCGTTCAATCAGCGGCAAAGGCATCGCGCAGCCATTCGATCCGGTCGCCTTCTGCGCCCTCGATCAGCACGCAGTCGAAGCGGCAGGGGCGCTCGCCGTGGCGCAGCAGCCAGTGCCGCGCGGCGAGGATCAGGCGCGCGCGCTTGGTGGCGGTGATGCTGGCAGCCGCACCGCCGTAGTCGGCGCGGCTGCGCCGTCGCACCTCGACGAAGACCGTGCTGGCGCCATCGCGGCAGATCAGGTCGATCTCGCCGCCGCGCACGCGGAAGTTGCGCTCGAGTACGCGCAGGCCCTGCAGCTGCAGATACTCGGCGGCGAGCTGTTCGCCCGCGGCGCCTTTGGCTTGGGGCGTGTTCATGCAAGAATGGCCGACATGGAAAATGCATTGTATGTCGTCGCCACGCCGATCGGAAACCTCGGCGACATTACGCTGCGCGCCCTGGAAACCCTGCGCGGCGTCGACCTGGTGGCCTGCGAGGACACGCGCCACGCGCGCCAGCTGCTGGACCATCACGGCATCAAGGCGCAGACATTGGCGCTGCACCAGCACAACGAAAACGAGGCCGCCGACAAGCTGATCGCGCAACTGGGCGCCGGCAAGCGCATTGCGCTGATCACCGATGCCGGCACACCGGGGGTTTCCGATCCCGGCGCGCGTGCCGTGGCGGCGGTGCGCTCCGCCGGCTTCAAGGTGGTTCCCATCCCCGGCCCGAATGCGGCCATTGCGGCGCTCTCGGCGGCCGGCCTCAGTGACCCGCATTTCCTCTTCGTCGGCTTCCTGCCGGCAAAAGTCGGCGCCCGCAGGACGGCGATTTCCGCGCTGGCGGCGGTGGCGGCCACGCTGGTGTTCTACGAGGCGCCGCACCGTGTGCGCGAAACCGTCGCCGACCTGGTTGAACTGCTCGATGGTGCGCGCACCATCGTCTTCGCCCGCGAGCTGACCAAGCTCTTCGAGCAGATCGCCGCCATGCCGCTGGCCGAGGCGCCAGCATGGCTGGCGGCCGACGCCAACCGCGAGCGCGGCGAGTTCGTGCTGCTGTTGTCGGCGCCGCCACCGCGTGAAGGCATGGATGCCGAGTCGGAGCGCGTGCTGATGGCGCTGCTGGCCGAGTTGCCGCTGAAGCAGGCGGCGAAACTCGCCGCCGAAATCACCGGCCAGCCGAAGAACGCGCTGTATGCCCGGGCGCTCGAAATGAAGGGCGGCTGAGGGCCCCTCGTATAATCCGGCCATGAACTCGATCACACTCACCCGGCCGGACGACTGGCACCTGCACCTGCGCGATGGCGCCGCGCTGGCTGCCGTCCTGCCCGACACGGCGCGGCGCTTCGCCCGTGCCATCGTCATGCCCAACCTGAAGCCGCCCGTGACCACGGTGGCACTGGCCGCCGCCTACCGCGAGCGCATTCTCGCCGCGCTGCCGGCGGGGCTGGACTTCCAGCCGCTGATGACGCTCTACCTCACCGACAACATGGCGCCCGGCGAAATCGATGCGGCGCGTGCCAGCGGTTTCGTCCATGCGGTGAAGCTCTATCCGGCCGGCGCCACCACCAATTCCGACGCCGGCGTCACCGACCTGAAGAAATGCGCGGCGACGCTGGCGCGCATGGAAAAGCTCGGCCTGCCGCTGCTGGTGCATGGCGAGGTCACCGATCCGGCGGTCGACGTCTTCGACCGCGAGGCGGTGTTCATCGACACCGTGCTGGTGCCGTTGCTGCGCGACTTCCCGGCGTTGAAGCTGGTGCTGGAGCACATCACCACCAGGAACGGCATCGATTTCGTCGTGGCCGGCGGCGCCAATGTCGCCGGCACGCTGACGGCGCACCACCTGCTGCTCAACCGCAACGCCATCTTTGCCGGCGGCATCCGCCCGCACCATTACTGCCTGCCGGTGCTGAAGCGCGAGACCCATCGTCAGGCGCTGGTGGCGGCGGCGATTTCGGGCAGTCCCAAGTTCTTCCTCGGCACCGACTCTGCGCCCCACGCGCAAAGCACCAAGGAGGCCGCCTGCGGTTGCGCCGGCTGCTATACGACCAACGCCGGCATTGAGCTTTATGCCGAGGTCTTCGACGCCGAGAACGCGCTGGACAAGCTCGAAGCCTTCGCCAGCTTCCACGGCCCGGACTTCTATGGCCTGCCGCGCAATGCCGGCACCATAACGCTGAAGCGCGAGGCGCAGGCGGTGCCGGCCAGTCTCGACTACCTGCCGGGTGACCGGCTGGTGCCGCTGCGTGCCGGGGAGAGCATCGCCTGGCGGCTGCTTTGATCGCCGTGGCGTGAGCGCCGACTTTCGGCAACTGCACCCGCTGTCGGCTTTTCTCGCCCCATGGCTGGAGGGCGGCGTTCCGGACCTGGCAAGCCTGAATCACTTCGCGGCCGCGCGCGGTCTCGTTACCGGCAGCGGCGCGCCGCTACGCTTCATCCCGCCGCCGGATGACGGGGAGGGCTACGAAGAACGCGCCTGGCGTTGCGGTGCCGTCGCGACGCGCGCCGACAATCGCCACGACCTGTTCAACGCCCTGGTCTGGCTGGCCTTCCCGCGCAGCAAGGCGATGATGAATCGACGGCATTGCGAAGCGCTCCTGGCAGCGCGCGCGGCGCGGGGTGCGGCGCGGGGTGCCCTTCGCGACGCCCTGACCCAGTTCGACGAATGCGGCGTCATCGTCGCCGGCACGGTGCCCGATCTGTGGCAGACGCTGTGCGCCCACCGCTGGCGCGAAGTCTTCGTCGAGCACCGCGCGGAACTGCTGCGCAGCACGCGTTTCATCGTCTTCGGTCACGCCAGCCATGATGCACTGTCGGCGCCCTTCGTTGGCCTGTGCGGCAAGGCGCTGTTCATCGAGGTCGATGTGGCCTGGCTGGCGTTGTCGCCAGCGCAATCGCTGCATCAACTCGATACCCGGCTGGCGGAGCTTATCGAGACGGCCAGATTCACGCCGCGCGACTGGCAGCCCTTGCCGCTGCTCGGTATTCCCGGTGCCACGGTGGAAAACGAGGACGGCGCCTACTACGACGACGAGCGGCAGTTCCGCCCGCCGCGTAGAATGCGCGCGGGAAGTTCGCCAGGCAACCGCTGATCACGCAAGTGGTTGGAGGAAAGTCCGGGCTCCACAGGGCAGGATGCCGGCTAACGGCCGGGCGCTATAAGTCGGAAGACGCAAGTCGAACGATGAAGGCGACGGAAAGTGCAACAGAAACATACCGCCCAAGTCCGCAAGGACCGGCAAGGGTGAAATCGTGCGGTAAGAGCGCACGGTCGTACTGGCGACAGTTACGACGGGCAAACCCCATCCGGAGCAAGGCCAAATAGGGGAGCATTGGCGCGGCCCGCGTCGCTCCCGGGTAGGCTGCTAGAGGCCGTCGGTAACGGCGGTCCCAGAGGAATGGTTGCCCACGACAGAACCCGGCTTATCGGCGGACTTCCCACCCGTCGCTTTGCGACGGGTGGGCAGCCCTCTTGATGGACTATCCCCCCGGCCCCCTTTCCGAGAAAAGGGGGTGACGAAGTCAGGCCGCTTGCGGCGGCACATTCCCTGCGAAAGTCGGCGCTTGCCGGCCCGCGAAGCGGATCCCCCGGCAGACAGAGTCCGCCACGGCGATTCAGCGTACCAGCAGCACCGGCACCTTGGCGTGATGCACCAGCTTCATCGCCACGGAACCCAGCAGGGTGCCGGCAAGGCCGCTGTGGCCGCGGGTGCCGATGATGATCTGGGTACAGCCGTGGCTGGCGGCGAAATCGCTGATGGCACCGGCCGGGTCGCCGATCAGCACGTGAAGGGCGGGGGCGAGGCCGGCGGCGGCGAGTTCGTCGCGTGCGGCGGCCAGTGCCTTCATGCCGTTTTCGAGGTGGAATTCCTTGATCGTCCCGGCGTTGATGAAGCGGCCGATGTCGTTGGGCAGCACGGCCTGGATATTGATCAGGTGGACTTCCGGCGTTTCGCGCAGCGACTTTGCGTTGTCGATAACCCAGCCTGCGGCGTTGAGCGAGCTGTCGGAGCCGTCGATCGGCAGCAGCCATTTATGCGTCATGTTCGGCCTTTCGGGGAATCCGTGAGTTCGATGGCGACGGGCGGCGTCATGCGTGCGGCCAGCCATTTGCCGATCGCCACGACGAGGATTGCGCCGAGCACGGCGGCGAAGGTCTTGGCGTAAGGGAGGCCGGAGAACATCTCCTTGGGCAGGGCCGGGTCGGTGACGATCATGCCACCGCCGATCCAGCCGAGCAGCGCGCCGCCGGCGGTAATCACGATCGGATAGCGGTCCATCAGCCTGAGCACCAGCTGGCTGCCCCAGACCACGATGGGGATCGAGACCAGGATGCCGAATACCACCAGCAGCATGCTGCCATTGGCGGCGCCGGCGACGGCGATGACATTGTCCAGGCTCATCACGGCATCGGCGACGATGATGGTCTTGATCGCGCCGGCCAGCGTGGTCGAGGCTTCGACGTTGTCATGCGCGCCCTCCTCGGGCAGCAGCAGCTTGACGCCGATCCAGAACAGCAGCAGGGCCCCGACCACCTTGAGCCAGGGAACGGCCAGCAGCTGCAGGGCAAAGAAGATCAGCACCACACGCAGGCCGATGGCGCCGGCGACGCCCCAGAGGATGCCCATCTTGCGCTGTTCCTCGGGTAGCTTGCGGCAGGCCAGGGCAATCACCACGGCGTTGTCGCCGCCGAGCAGGATGTCGATCAGGATGATCTGGGCGACCGCTATCCAGAAGGAGGCAGTGGTGATGTCGAGCACGATGGCGGGAAAGACGAGGAGCCGGGCGCCGGCAGTTTAGCGTTGTCGCGGTTTGCGGGGGCCGTTTTTCGGCGCATGGTCGAGGTCGAGCGCGAGGTTGATGCCCAGCCTTCCTGCGGTGCCGCGCAGGTGTTCCTGCGCGCAGCGCCGGGCCGCCTCCGCATCGCCGCGGACGATGGCCTCGTAAAGGGCGCGGTGTTCGCGCTGGGCCTCTTCGGGATGCGCCAGCAGGCGGCGCGTGCCATGCCAGGCGAGCTTGCGCGAGTCGGAAAAGTGGCTGCCGAGAAACTCGACCAGCCGGCCGATGTAGGAATTGCTCGTGGCATGCGCCATGGCGACATGGAAGCCGTCATCCGCCTCGGCGCCGTCGGTGCCGGCGCGGATCGCCTCGTCCATGCTGGCGAGGTGTGCCGCCATTGCCTTGAGGTCGGCGTTCTTGCGGCGTTGCGCGGCGAGCGCGGCGACGGCGCCTTCCACCATCACGCGCAGCTCGAAGATGTCCCGCAGCTCGTTGAGCTCCGGCCCGGCGCCGCGCCAGAAGCGAAGATTGATCGACTTGGGGGCATCGACGACGTAGGCGCCCGATCCCTGGCGGGTCTCGATCAGGCCGTCGGCCTTGAGCCGGGCGATGGCCTCGCGCACCACCGCGCGGCTGACGCCGAAGGCCTCACCCAGCGCCTTCTCGGTCGGCAGGCGGTCGCCGGGACGCAGCTCGCCGCGCGCGACGCGACGCTGCAGATCGCCGGATACTTCTTCGGAAAGCCGCAATGGGCGCGTCAGGCGGGCGAGTTCGGCCCCTGTGGCGCTTGCGGGTACGGCAACGGAAATCGAAGTCGTGCGCGGCATTGTTGTCCTATTGTCAGACAAATTCAATCTCTGGTAAAGTCGCAAGGACCTGACGCGGGCCGAGCGTTCGTGACACCAGGCGCTGGATAACCAAATATGAAGGAGGAAAACATGACTGAGAAGAAGGAAACGCCTGTTGAAGACCTGAAGCCGGTGTCGCGTCGGTCCTTCCTGACTGCAGCCGGCGGTGCCGCCGCGGTGGTCTCGCTGGCCGCCTGCGGCAAGAAGGAAGAACCCGCCGCGGCCGCTCCGGCGGCGCCGGCGGTGGCAGTGAAGCCCTCGACGGTGGTTTTCAAGATGCAGGGCGCCTGGGGTGCCAAGGACATCTTCAACGAGATGGCCGAGGAGTACGTCAAGCGCGTCAACGAGATGGCCGGTGGCCGCCTGCGCATCGATTACCTGGTCGCTGGCTCCGTGGTCAAGCCCTTCGAGGTGATGGACGCGGTGAACAAGGGCGTGCTCGATGCCGGCCACCATGTGCCGGTGTATTGGTATGGCAAGAGCAAGGTGGCCTCGCTGTTCGGTTCCGGCCCGATCAACGGCTGCGATGCCCAGCAGACCCTGGCCTGGATCTATCGTGGCGGTGGTTACGAGCTCTATCAGGAGCTGCTGCAGAAGCTGCAGTTCGACATCGTCGGCTACTTTGCCATGCCGATGCCGACGCAGCCGCTGGGCTGGTTCAAGAAGCCGGTCAAGTCGGCCAACGACATGAAGGGCCTGAAGTACCGCACCGTCGGCCTGGCGGCCGATGTTATGCAGGAGATGGGCCTCAAGGTTACCCAGCTACCCGGCGGCGAGATCGTCCCGGCGATGGAGCGCGGCGTGATCGAGGCCTTCGAGTTCAACAACCCGACCTCCGACATGCGCTTCGGCGCCCAGGACGTGGCCAAGAACTACATGATGGGCAGCTTCCACCAGGCCATGGAATTCTTCGAGATCGTCTTCAACAAGAAGAAGCACGATGCGCTGCCCGCCGACCTCAAGGCCATCCTGCGCTATGGCGCCGAGGCGGCCTCGTCGGCCAACTGGTGGACCGCGATGGACAACTATTCGCGCGACCTGGACGAGCTGATCAACAAGCACAAGGTCAACGTCATCCGCACGCCGAAGTCCATCTTTGAGGCGCAACTCAAGGCCTGGGACGTCGTAAACAAGAAGCTTTCGGACGAGGATCCCTTCTTCAAGAAGGTGGTCGACAGCCAGCGGACCTGGTCCAAGCGTGTCGCCAAGTTTGCTTTCCTTAACGAGGCGGATTACAAGCTCGGTTACGAGCACATCCACGGCAAGCTCGGTTTCTGAGTTCAGGGCAGGAGTGATGCATCGGGCGGGTCGCGCGTCGCGCCGACCCGCCTTTTTAATCTGGAAGGCGCCATCATGTCACTTCAATCGATCCTGCATGGCATCGATCAGCTGAGCAAATCGGTCGGCCATGCGTTCGCCTGGTGCATCGTCATACTCACGCTGGGCACCTGCTACGAGGTCTTTGTCCGCTACCTGCTGGGCAATCCGACCAGCTGGGCCTTCGACATGAGCTACATCCTCTATGGCGCCCTGTTCCTCATGGGCGGCGCCTACACGCTTTCGCGCAATGGCCATGTGCGCGGCGACGTCTTCTACCGGCTGATGCCGATCAAGGTGCAGGCCAGCATCGAACTCGTGCTTTACGTGATCTTCTTCTTCCCCGGCATCATCGCCCTGATGTATTCAGGCTGGGGATACGCGATGGATTCGGTACGCATCCACGAGGTCAGCGTCAACAGCCCGGCCGGCGTGCCGATCTGGCAGCTCAAGCTGATCATTCCGGCGGCCGGAGCCTTGCTGGCCCTGCAGGGAATCGCCGAGATGCTGCGCTGCATAGTCTGCCTGCGAAGTGGCGCCTGGCCGGAACGTTTGCATGACGTCGAGGAACTCGAGACCGCCGTGCTGCACGCCGTGCAGGAGAAATCCGCCACGCCCGAATTCACCGTGCAAGGGGCGACGAAATGACCGATCCGCAGATCGCCCTGATGATGCTGGGCCTGTTCATTTTCATCATCCTGCTCGGCTTTCCGATCGCCTTCACCCTGATGGCGATGGGCGTCGGCTTCGGCTACTTCGCCTATTTCCAGGATGGCCAGGCCTTCTTCGACAACCGCGTGTTCTACCTGCTGACGCAGAACACCTTCAGCGTCATGAACAATGACGTGCTGATCTCGATCCCGCTGTTCCTGTTCATGGGTTACGTGATCGAGCGGGCGAACATTCTTGACCGGCTTTTCCTCAGCCTGCAGCTGGCGTTCCGGCGCGTCCCCGGCGCCATGGCGATCGCCGCGCTGATCACCTGCGCCCTGTTCGCCACGGCCACCGGCATCGTTGGCGCGGTGGTCACGCTGATGGGCCTGCTGGCCCTGCCGTCGATGCTGAAGGCGGGCTATGACCAGAAGCTTTCCTCGGGCGTGATCGCGGCAGGCGGCACGCTGGGCATCCTGATTCCGCCGTCGATCATGCTCATCGTGTATGGCGCCACCTCGGCGGTGTCGGTGGTCAAGCTGTATGCGGCGGCAATGATCCCCGGGTTTCTGCTGGCCGGCCTGTACATGATCTACGTTGTCACCCGCGTGATGCTGAATCCCGGGCTCGCGCCCAGGGTCACCGACGAGCAGATGGATGTGCCCTGGACCAAGGTGCTGATTCTGCTGCTGCAGGCCTTTTTCCCGCTGGCCTTTCTGATCCTGTCGGTACTTGGTGCCATCCTGTTCGGCCTGGCGACGCCCAGCGAGGCCGCTGCCGTCGGTGCCTTTGGCGGCGTCCTGCTGGCTGCCGTGTATCGCGCCCTGACCTGGGAGCGCCTCAAGGAGGCCGTGTTCCTCACGTCGCGCACCTCGGCCATGGTGTGCTGGCTCTTCGTCGGCTCCTGGACTTTCAGTTCGGTGTTTTCCTACCTCGGTGGCGAGGGCCTGATCAAGGAGTTCGTGCTCGGCCTCGACCTCAATACCATCACCTTCCTGCTGCTCTCGCAGGTGATCATCTTCCTGCTTGGCTGGCCGCTGGAGTGGAGCGAGATCATCATCATCTTCGTGCCGATCTTCCTGCCGCTGCTGCCGCACTTCGGCGTCGATCCGCTGTTCTTCGGCATCCTCATCGCGCTGAACCTGCAGACGTCCTTCCTGACACCACCGATGGCGATGTCGGCCTATTACCTCAAGGGCGTGGCGCCGCCCTTCGTCCAGCTGGTGACGATCTTCCGCGGCTGCCTGCCCTTCCTTTCCATGGTCATTGTCGCCATGGCCCTGATCTACATCTTCCCGCAGCTGGTGTATTGGCTGCCCGAACAGTTCTATGGCAACTGACACTTCCCTGGCCGCACTGTCCGCCGGCGAGGCGGCGGAGGGCATCCGCGACGGGCGCTTTTCCTCCGAAGAGCTGGTTTCGGCCTGTCTTTCGCGCATCGACGAAACCGAGGCGACGGTACAGGCCTGGACCTACCTCGATCCCGCGCATGCCCTGAAACAGGCGCGCAACGCCGATGCCGAGCGTGCCGCCGGGCGCGCCTTTGGCCCGCTGCATGGGGTTCCGGTCGGCATCAAGGACATCATCGACACCCGCGACATGCCTACCGAAGACGGTACCGCGCTCCATTCCGGCCGCATGCCGGTCGATGACGCGACCATCGTCGCCCGCCTGCGCCGTGCCGGCGCGGTGATCCTCGGCAAGACGGTGACGACCGAGCTGGCCACCTATGCGCCGGGCAAGACGCGCAATCCGCATGATCCTGACCATACGCCCGGCGGCTCGTCGAGCGGCTCGGCGGCGGCGGTGGCGGCCGGCATGGTGCCGCTGGCGCTGGGCACCCAGACCAACGGTTCGATGATCCGGCCGGCCGCCTTCTGCGGCGTGTTCGGCTTCAAGCCCAGCCTGGGCCTGGCTTCGCGCCATGGCATCCTGCGGCTCTCGCCCAGCCTCGACCAGCCCGGCGTGTTCGCCCGCCGGCTGGAAGACCTTGCGCTTGGCGCGGAGGTGATCTGCGGTGTCGACGAGAACGATCCGGCGACGCGCGACCTCGCGCACCTGCCGCTGCAGCGCGTCTGCGGCGAGGAGCCGCCGTTGCCGCCGCGCCTGGCGCTGATACGCACGCCCTTCTGGGACGAGACATCTGCGGCACTGCAGGCCGGCTTTGGCGAAATTGCCGAGGCGCTGGGTACCGGGCTGACGCCCTTCGAGCTGCCGAAATCCGCGGTCGAGGTGCAGATCTGGCATCGGCGGATCATGGAAGCCGAGATGGCCTCCAACCTGGTTGACGAGTACCAGCGCGGCGCCGATCGCCTTAGCGCGTCGCTGCGCGGGCAGCTCGAACGCGGGCGCAGCCTGAGTGCCTTCGATTACCTGGATGCCAAGGCACGCGTCGACATTGTCAGCGCCGGCCTCGATGATCTGTTCGAGGAATTCGATGCCTTGGTAACCCCGGCCACCCTGGGTGCCGCGCCGCGCGGGCTCGAATCGACCGGTGACCCGAAGTTGTGCACCCTGTGGTCCTACTGTGGCATGCCGGCGATCAGCCTGCCCCTGCTGCGCGACGAAAACGGCCTGCCGATCGGCGTCCAGCTGGTCGGACGGCGCAATGACGATGCGCGCCTGTTGCGCACCGCGCGATGGTTGTGGCGCAGGCTGGCCGCGAACGGAGGTAGCCCGACATGAAGACGAAAATCCTCGCCGGCCTGCTCGGGCTGGCGCTCTACATTGCCTTTCTGGCGCCGCCGGTGATCAAGCTCAAGGACCCGGCCCTGGCGATCGTGGTCCTGATCGGCATCGCCATGGCGGTCTATGAGTTCTTCGAAGTCGTGCGCGGGCGCGACGACTGAGGAGCAGGGCATGGCCAAGCACAAAATCCTGGTCGCGCGCGAGGTGTTCCCCGAAGTCATCGACTTCCTGCGCACGCATTTCGAGGTCGATGACAACCAGGTCGATACCGTGCTCGGCGTCGACGGCCTCAAGGCGCGGCTGGCCGACAAGGCCGGGCTGATGAGTTCGGTCAGCGACCCGATAAGCGCCGAGGTGATCGCGGCCGCGCCGCGGCTGAAGGCGGTTTGCAACTTCGCCGTCGGTTACAACAACATCGATCTCGCCGCCTGCACGCGCGCCGGCATCCTGGTGACCAATACGCCGGGGGTGCTCGACGACACCACCGCCGATCTGGCCTGGGCGCTGCTGATGGCCAGTGCGCGCCACATCCAGACCTCGGAGCACTGGCTGCGGGCCGGGCACTGGAAGGGGTTTCGCATGCTCGATTGGCTGGGCAGCGATGTGCACCACGCGACGCTGGGCATACTCGGCATGGGTCGCATCGGTCAGGCCGTGGCGCGGCGTGCGCTCGGCTTCGACATGAAGGTCATCTACCACAACCGCTCGCGCCTGCCCGAGGACAAGGAAGCCGCCTGCCGCGCGCGCTGGGTGGACAAGTCGACGCTGTTGCGCGAGGCGGATTTCCTCGTCCTGCTGCTGCCGTACTCGGCCGAGAATCACCACATCATCGGTGCCGCCGAACTGGCGCTGATGAAGCCCACGGCGCACCTGATCAACGTCGCCCGCGGCGGCATCGTCGACGATGCGGCGCTGATATCGGCGTTGCGCCAGCGCCGACTTTCGGGTGCCGCGCTCGATGTCTTCGAGGGCGAGCCGAAGTTCGATCCGGCCTTCCTCGAACTCGACAATGTCACCCTGACGCCGCACATCGGATCGAGCTCGCGCGCGACGCGCATGGCCATGGCAATGACCGCGGCGAACAACCTGATTGCCGCGCTTTCCGGGCAGCGGCCGCCCAACCTGCTCAACGCCGACGCCTGGCGATGATCGGCGCTGCCCGCCCGGGGGTGCTACTGGGCCTGGGCGTCGCCATCGGCGCCTACCTGCTGTCCTTCTTTCATCGCGTGGCCCCGGCGGCAATCGCCGGCGACCTGCAGTCCACGTTTGCCATCGGCGGTGCCCAACTCGGGACCCTGGCGGCGACCTACTTTTACGTCTACACGGTCATGCAGATTCCCACCGGCGTGCTTTCCGACACGCTGGGGCCGCGTCGCATCCTGTTCTGGGGCGGCCTGATTGCCGGCGGCGGTTCGCTGCTGTTCGGGCTGGCGCCCGGCTTCGAACTGGCCTTTGTCGGACGCACCCTGGTCGGGCTCGGTGTCAGTGTCGCCTTCATCGCCATGCTCAAGCTCATTGCCCTCGGCTTCGATGAGCGGCGCTTTGCCTCGATCACCGGCCTGTGCATGCTGATCGGCAACCTCGGGTCGATCTTCGCCGGCGCGCCGCTGGCCTGGGCAACCCAGGCGGCGGGCTGGCGGCCGGTGTTCGTTGCTGTCGGTATCCTGTCGCTGGCGATGGCCTTCGCGGCGCGTGCCTGGGTGATGGAAACGCCGGCCGGCAAGGTCGATCGCACGGCCTGGCTCAGCGGCCTGCTGACGGTAATGAAGAACCGCGCCACCTGGCCGGGCTTCTTCGCCAACGCCGGGCTGGCCGGTGCCTTTTTCGCTTTCGCCGGCCTCTGGGCCGTGCCCTATCTGACGCAGATGCATGGCATGAGCCGCGCCGAGGCTTCCAACCACGTCAGCATTTATTTCATCGGCTTCGCCATCGGTTCCATGCTCTGGGGCCAGGTGTCGGACCGCATCGGGCGGCGCAAGCCGGTGATGCTGGTGGTCTCGGGCGTCCATGCGCTCGGCTGGGGCATCTGGCTGTCGGGCGCGGTGACCGGCGGCTGGATGAGCCTGGCCCTGTGTGCCGGCATGGGCCTGGCCACGGCCGGGCTGACCCTGTCCTGGGCGGCGGCCAAGGAGGTCAACCCGCCGCTGCTGTCCGGCATGGCGACCAGCGTGGTGAATGTTGGCGTGTTTTTCGGCCCGGCCATCCTGCAGCCGGCGGTTGGCTGGCTCATGGAACGGACCTGGGACGGCCGGGTCGAGGCCGGAGTGCGCATCTATTCGGCGGCGGACTGGCACAATGGCTTGCTGCTGATGACGGCCTCAGCCGTTGCCGGCTGGCTGGCCGTGCTCTTCGTGCGCGAAACCGGCTGTCGCAACATTTACCAGGAAATCAGGCAATGAAAGGCATCCTCCTCTATGGGCACGGCGCCCGCAACCCGGAATGGGCGCAACCTTTCCAGCGCATCCGCGACGAGATCAAGGCGCGCGACCCGCGCAACCTGGTCGAGCCGGGCTTCCTCGAACTGATGCGTCCCAGCTTCGAGGAGGGCGTGGCCTGCCTTGTCGAGCAGGGCGCGACCCGCATTGTGGTGGTGCCGATCTTCATGGCCGCCGGCAGCCACGTAAAAAAGGATCTGCCGCGCCTGGCCGGTGATGCCATGGATCGCCACCCCGGCCTGAACATCGAGTTGGCAGCGCCCGTAGGCGAAATCGATTCCGTGCTGGCGGCGATGGCGGACTACGCCATGGGCGCCAGCGGCGAGGATTCTGCGGCCTGAGCACCTGCCTTCGGCATCCGGCGAAGGAAAAATTTCTGGCGGAAGGGACTTGAAATCGATGGTATATAAGCATATACTGATATACATGAATCGACCCCACAGTTCTCTCCGCAAGGGCACTCTCCTCCTCTCCGCCCTTGTTTTACTCGCCGGCGCACTGCCGGCGAGCTTTTCTTTTGCTGCCGACGCGCCGGCAAGCGTAGTGGTACAGGCGCGCGACGTCGATCTTGGCTTCCCCGTCGAGGCCACCGTCGAGGCCGTCCGTCAGGCCACGGTCGCCGCCCAGGTGGCGGGCCGGATTCTTGACCTGCGTGTCGATGCCGGGCAAAAAGTCCGCGCCGGTGAACTCCTGATGCGTATTGATGTGCGCGAGGCAGCCGGCTCCGACCTGGCGGCCAAGGCCGCGCTGGCACAGGCACGTGCCGCCTGGGAACGAACGAAGAATCTTTACGCGCAGAAATTCGTCAGCAAGGCCGCGCTCGATCAGGCCGAGGCGGCGTTCAAGGCGGCGCAAGGCGCAGCCTCCGCGGCCGGTGCCGGGCTTTCCCATGGCACCGTCACCGCGCCGATCGCCGGGCTGGTCGCCGAACGCCATGTCGAGGCCGGCGAGATGGCGGCGCCCGGCAAGCCGCTGTTGACGATATTCGACCCCCGGGGCATGCGCGTGATCGCCAGCCTGCCGCAATACAAGCTGGCCGAGCTCAGGAAATCGCCCCGCGCGCGCATCGAGTTGCCGGAAACCGGCCGCTGGATCGACGTGGCGCGCATCGAGATCCTGCCCACGGTCGACAGCCGCAGCCATACCGCGACGGCGCGCCTCTATCTGCCGGAAAACGTCGAGGGCATCGTCCCGGGTGCCTACGCCCGTGCCCACTTCAGTTCCGGCACTGCGAAAAAGCTCACGCTGCCGCCCGCCGCGGTACTGCGTCGCGGCGAGGTAACGGCGGTGTATGTGATCGACGACAAGGGTGTCGCCCGCCTGCGCCAGGTGCGCCTCGGTGAAGCCGTGGTCGGCGGCGAACTCGAAGTGCTGGCCGGCATCAGCGCCGGCGAGCGGGTCAGCCTGGAACCGGTCAAGGCCGGCATCGAAGCCCGCGCCGCTTCCGTGCGCGCCGGCAAATAAGCCGGGCACTGCCAGCGGAACGCCAGCGTGGGAATTTCAGGCCGCATTGCAGAGTACTTCCTCAGGAACTCCCTGACGCCGCTGATCGCGCTGATCGCCCTGCTGCTGGGGATCGGGGCGACACTGATCACGCCGCGTGAGGAAGAGCCGCAGATCAACGTCACCATGGCCAATGTCTTCGTGCCCTTTCCGGGCGCGTCGGCGCGCGACGTCGAGGCCCTGGTGGCACGGCCGGCCGAGCAGGTGCTGTCGCGCATTGCCGGCATCGAGCACGTGTATTCGGTGTCGCGCCCCGGCATGGCGGTGATCACCGTGCAATACCTCGTTGGCGAAGATCCGATCCAGGCCCTGGTGCGGCTTTACGACACTATCAATTCGCACAAGGACTGGCTCTCGCCCAACCTCGGCGTGCTCGATCCCATCGTCAAGCCCAAGGGCATCGACGACGTACCGATCGTGACGCTGACCTTCCACAGCGCCGATCCCATGAAGTCGGCCTTCGAGATGCAGCAGGTGGCGCGCGCCACCGAGATCGACCTCAAGCGCATTCCCGGCACGCGCGACGTGACCACCATCGGCGGTCCCGGCCACGTCATCCGTGTCGTCATGGATGCCGACCGCATGAACGCCCACGGCATCACCGCGCAGGACCTCAAGGCCGCCTTGCAGGTATCGAATGCCTCGCAACCGGCCGGCGCGCTGGTGGCCGGCAACAAGGAGTTGCTGGTGCAGACCGGCACCTACATCGAATCCGCCGCCGACGTGAAGCGCCTGGTGGTCGGCGTCTTCGAGCGCAAGCCGGTGTATCTGGCCGACGTTGCCCAGGTCGTCGATGGCCCCGACCAGCCCTCTCGCTATGTCTGGCACGGCAGCGGTGCCGGCGCCAGAGTCGCCGGTCAGGCGCTGGTGGCGGAATCGCCGGCGGTGACGCTCTCGGTATCGAAGAAGCCGGGCGTCAACGCTGCCGATGTCGCCGAATCGGTGATCGCCCGCGCCGAGGCGCTGCGCGGCACGGTCATCCCGGAGGGCGTCGAGTTCAGCGTGACGCGCAACTACGGTGCGACGGCCACCGACAAGGCACAGAAACTGATCGGCAAACTGGTCTTTGCCACGGCCTTTGTGGTGCTGCTGGTGCTGTTCGCCTTGGGTCGGCGCGAGGCGGTGATCGTCGGCGCAGCGGTGACGCTGACCCTGGCGGCGACATTGTTCGCCTCGTGGGCCTGGGGTTTCACACTGAACCGGGTCTCGCTGTTCGCGCTGATCTTCTCCATCGGCATTCTGGTCGACGACGCCATCGTGGTGGTCGAGAACATCCACCGCTGGCACATGCTGGAGCCGGCCAAGCCGCTTTGGCAGATCATCCCCTCGGCGGTCGACGAGGTCGGCGGGCCGACCATCCTCGCCACATTCACTGTCATTGCCGCGCTGCTGCCGATGGCTTTCGTCACCGGCCTGATGGGGCCCTACATGAGCCCGATTCCGATCAACGCCTCGATGGGCATGTTCATATCGCTGGCGATTGCCTTTGTCATCACGCCCTGGCTGGCGCTGAAGCTGATGAAACCGGCCACGCATGGCGCCGATGGCCATGCCGGCCATGGCCCCGATCCGCTGACGCAAAAGCTCGACCGCCTGTTCCGCAGGATCATGAGCCCGCTGCTCGATCCCGCCACCGGCCGCGCGGCGCGGCGCACGCTGTGGATCGGTGTGCTGGTGGCGATCCTGGCCTCGGTCAGCCTCGGCTTCTTCAAGCTGGTGGTGCTGAAGATGCTGCCCTTCGACAACAAGAGCGAATTCCAGATCGTGCTCGACATGCCGGTCGGCACGCCGCTGGAAGAGACCGCCAGGGTGCTGCGCGAGATTTCCGCCGAGATCGCGCAGGTGCCCGAAGTCGCCGACTACCAGGCCTACGCCGGCACCGCCAGCCCGATCAACTTCAACGGCCTGGTGCGCCAGTATTACCTGCGCAGCGCGCCGGAGCAGGGCGACATCCAGGTGAATCTGGTGGACAAGGCGCACCGCAGCCGCCAGAGCCACGAGATCGCCGTTTCGGTGCGCGACCGCGTGGTGGCCGTGGCGCTGAAGCATGGCGGCAACGCCAAAGTGGTGGAAGTGCCGCCCGGCCCGCCGGTGATGTCGCCCATCGTCGCCGAAGTCTATGGCCCCGACTACCCTGGCCAGATCGCCGTCGCGCAACAGGTGCGCAAGGCCTTCGAAGGCACGGCCGACATCATCGGCGTTGACGACACGATCGACGAGGACGCGGAAAAGCTGGTGCTGCGCGTGAACCAGGCCAAGGCGGCGCTGCTCGGCGTGGCGCAGAAGGACATCGTCGAGGTGGTGCGCATGGGCCTCTCCGGCGAGGACGTGACGCCGGTGCACGACGGCGACGCCAAGTACGAAATCCCGGTGCGCATCGTGCTGCCGGCGGAGCGCCAGAACAGCATCGACCAGCTGCTCAAACTCAAGGTGCGCAGCCGCGACGGCGCGCTGGTGCCCGTGTCGGAAGTGGTCGAGATCCGCCGCCAGCTGCGCGAGAAGCTGATCTATCACAAGGACCTGCTGCCGGTGGTCTTCGTCACCGGCGACATGGGCGGCAAACTGGATTCGCCGCTGTACGGCATGTTCGACATCCGCAGCAAGCTGGCGGATCTCAAGCTTCCGCAGGGTGGCACGCTGGGCGAATATTTCTTCAAGCAGCCGCGCGATCCCTATACCCAGTATTCGATCAAGTGGGACGGCGAATGGCAGGTGACCTACGAAACCTTCCGCGACATGGGCGCGGCCTATGCCGTCGGCCTGATCCTGATCTACCTGCTGGTGGTGGCGCAGTTCAAGTCCTACCTCGTGCCGTTGATCATCATGGCGCCGATCCCGCTCACCATCATCGGCGTCATGCCCGGCCACGCCCTGTTCGGCGCGCAATACACGGCGACCTCGATGATCGGCATGATCGCGCTGGCCGGCATCATCGTGCGCAACTCCATCCTGCTGGTGGACTTCATCAACGAGCAGGTCGCCGGCGGCATGGACTTCGCCGAAGCCGTGATCCAGGCCGCCGCGGTGCGCGCCAAGCCCATCGTGCTGACCGGTTTGGCGGCCATGCTCGGCGCGCTGTTCATCGTCGACGACCCGATCTTCTCGGGACTCGCCCTGTCCTTGATCTTCGGCATCTTCGTCTCCACCTTGCTGACGCTTGTGGTGATCCCGGTTCTGTATTACGCGGTCATGAAGGACCGCATCGTCCAATCCAACCAAGGAGCTTTCAAATGACCGTCAATCAAATCGTCCGCATCGTCGCCGGCTTCTTCATCATGACCTCGCTGGTCCTCGCCCACGTCATGGGCCAGGCGGACATGAGCACGCTGTCCTGGCTATGGTTCACCGCCTTCGTCGGCGCCAACCTGTTCCAGAGCGGCTTCACCAAGTTCTGCCCGCTGGATTCGATCCTGAAGAAGCTGGGCGTGCCGGAGACCAGCGGCAACCGCTGCGCCTGAGCCAGGAATCGCCGTGGCGCCAGCGCCGACTTACTCCAAATTCCTCGTCACAGAGGGATAGGGACAGGCGATTGGCAAAAGATCGCATTCATGCGGGCACTCACCGAAAGTCAAGTCAATTGCGTTGCCAAAGACCCGAAATGGCAATCAGCGATGCGTCTCTACCCATCCAACAATACCGTCGACGCTCCGGAAGTCATCGGCGGCACGAACGGGAATCGCCAGGGCTTGTTCCGCAAATAGCCGCGCCAGCGAGTTGCCGGGGCCGATTTCAAGGACGGCGTCGGGTTGCATTTCCAGGACCGCCTGCAAGCACCCTGCCCAGTCCAGCGGCGCAGCAATCTGTCTGGCCAGTGCATCCAGCGCGACCCTGCGACTCGATGCCGATGCGGCATCGATTGCGCTCAATACGGGGAAATCCAGGGGACCGTCTGGCAGCAAGTCCAGGCACTTGCCGAACTCGACGGCGGCCTGCGCCAGCAGGGGCGTATGCGATGGCGTGCGAACCGCCAGCGGGACCAGGCGGCTGGCTCCTGCCGTCCTGAATTTTTCGGCGGCCGCCGTCAGACCGGCGCTCGGCCCGGCAAGCACCAGATGCCGGGGCGCATTGCGGATCGCGATCGCCAGGCCCGATTCAGCGGCCAGCGCGGCGACCAGCGCATCGTCGAGCCCGAGCACGGCGAGCATTCCATGTTCGCCGACCACGGCGCGGTCCATCAGACGCGCCCGTTCGCTGCAGAGCTTCACTCCGGCCGCCGGAGAGAACGCGCCGGCGGCGCTGCAGGCGGCCATTTCGCCCAGGGAATAGCCGGCTGCGCAAACCGGCCGCGGCAGCCGATGTCGTAGCGCGTTCCACAACAGCATCTGCTGGCTGAAAATCAGCGGCTGCGCGATCCGGTTGAGCGCAAGATCTTCGACAGCCGGATCGTCGGCCAGGCCGCCCATCTCCGGCAGGACTTCCAGCAGCGCATCGCGCAGCGGCCCGGCGGTCAGGCCGCTGCGCACCTGCTGCCAGTGTTCCGGACCCTGCCCGCCCTGACCGCTGAACAGGAGGGCGAGGCGCATGTTCAGGCCAGGGTGCCCAGTTCGGCGAGGAACAGCGTGACGCCGAGCAGGTCGGCGCTGCCGCCGGGACTCAGGCGGCGGCACGAGAAATCCGCGTCGATCCGGTTCGCCCGCGCCCGCCAGTCGGCCGCCAGAACGCCGCCCGCGGCGAGAAAACCGGCGGCCATGCGCATGGCATGGGCCAGCCCTTCACGACCGCCACGCCACAGCAGGTTGGTATCGTCCACTCCGGCGATTAGCGCAAACAGCGCCTGCACCGCCGCCGCTTCGGCATCGCCGGTCGCCGCCAGCGCCGTCCGGTACGCCGGCAAGCCGAGTTCGATCACCGCGGGAAATCCCGCTGCCGCTTCCTGCCGGGCGCCGCCGGCGCCGTAGCGGCGGGCTGCAGCGCCGCCGTGGCTGGGCGGGGCATGGGCGGCGCCGGCAAGGATTTCCCGCCCCCAGCGGTCGCTGACCCTGGCGCAGACCGTTGCGGCATCGAGCGCTTCGCCAATGGCCAGGCACTGCCCGGTCGCCGCGCAGAGCAGTCCCAGATTGAAAATCGCCCCGCGATGGGTATTGATGCCTCCGGTTGCCGCCAGCATGGCTGTTTCGGCGTCGATGCCCAGGCGCTGCAGGGGAGCGAAGCCGGGCAATCCGCCACCGCAGGCGGCAATGGTGGAGAAATACGGGCGCAGGGAATTCAGGCTGCGCATGAAGGTGCCGAAATCCATGTCGGCGTGGCTGCCCCGGCTGAACGGCGTGACCAGTCCGGGTTTGGGTGCCAGCGCCACTTCGCGATAAAGCCCGCGCAGGGCGAGGCGGCCGATGCGTCCGGCCGTCGCCGCCGGCAAGGCCGGTGCAGTGACCTCATCACGCCGGCTTGCCGCAATGCTGTTTGTCATGTGCATACCCTGACTCAGGCGGCCAGCGCCGTCGGCGCGAGTTCGGAGAGCAGTTGTGCCAGCGGCAACAAGGCGGCGTCATGGTCCCCCTTGGCCAGCACGGACGTGTCGCCGGACGGATCGATGGCCGCCAGTTCCCGCCAGGCAACCGCGTGGCCACCGGGGAAGCGCAGCTCGCCATCGAGACGGCATGGCAGACGTGCCGCCGCGCGCGCCATCGCGGCCAGGACTTCGGCATACTGATTGCGCCCGGTGATGTCGCAGACCACATCGATATCCGAGCCGGGGTGGCGATAGGCCTCGCCGCTGATTGTCTCCCAGGCCAGCGAACCGAAGACGCCGAGCCGCGCGCCACAGGCGCCGATCTCGCGTTCGAGGGTGCGCATGATCCGCGCGCTGTCTGCCGGCAAGCGTGCCAGGCATGGCCGCGGGGCCAGCGGCGGGCGAATTGCTCCAATCTGCCTGGGCTCGACATCGATGGCGATCCGCTTCCGCTCATGGCGCAGGGGCAATGCCAGGCCGAGCCGGATCGCCCCGCCGCCCGCCGTCTGGCGCGCCGCCACCAGCGGCCGGCCGGCGGCAATCCATTCGCCGACCACGGCCCGCCAGTGGCTTCCCGGCGCGACACAGGGCGTCTCGAAAGCCGCCTGCGGATCCAGGTAGACCCGGTCGTGGCGGCGCATGTCAGGCGACCGCCGCGCCCTGCACGGCCTGCGCCACCCCCGCCGCCAGCAGGCGCCCGCCGCGTGCCAGGCCCGCGGCCATGCGTTGGTCGGACACCGGCAGCGTGGCCAGGGCCTGGTCCAGCGCAAGGGCCGACGGAACCTGCCAGATCGCGTCGATGGCACCCATGCGCGAATAGTTCTCCGCGCCCGGCGCGAAGATGGGCGACGCGACCGCCAGGTCGACCAGCCGCGCGTGCTCGATCTTGGTCACCCGCGCCATGGCCCGCAGGTCCATGACCCGAACCTGGGCATCGGCCAGCGCGCAGACCCGGTCGGCCATCAGGCCGTAAGACAGGAAGCCGCCGCTGACCGCGTTTGCCGTCACCAGGCTGAGCGAAGCATGGCCCTGGCGGCGCGCGAAATCGACACAACGCGCGAGGTGCGCCAGGGAAGCGTTGAGGCAGAGCAGTTCCTGGCTGCGCGACAAGGCTTGGCCGCAGGTGTCGACCAGAAACACCAGCGTTCGTCCGGGATGTTGCTCGACGACATCGAGAACGAAGCCGGAAAGCGCCAAGGCCATGGCGTGATCGATGGCCGCCGCGTCGGTAGTGCCGAGCACGGCCACCGGCCCCTGTCCGGTTTGCGCTTCGCCGCCAATTACCTGATTGGCGACGCTGACCGCGTGGCCGGCCGGGAACAAGGCATCGAGAATGGCGTTCAGCTTCATGAGGGCAATCCTTCCTTCACGGCGACCAGGCTGTCGGCGTCGAGCAGCGGAACGATTTCCGGCTGCGTCACGCCGAGCGCGGCCCAGACCTGGAGGCCATCGCGCATCGAACCATAGGCGGCCAGGCGGATTTCGAGGCTGCGCTGGGATGCGCGCAATTCGGCCAGCGACGGGGTCGGTTCCTGCCAGCCAGCGAGGAAGTCGATGGCGCCGCGGCGGAAGGCGGCGAGGTCGTCATCGATCAGCGCAGCGCAGTCGCCCATCAGGTAGCGATGCTTGCCGCCGGTGACGCGCCAGACCAGCGCACGGTCCCGGGAGTCGAATTCCTCGACCCCGGCGACGGTTTCGATGACCTCCGGCCCGGACAGGGCCAGCCGTCCCTCTTCGGACATGAGGATGGCCGAACACAGCTTGGCGACGATGCCCATGCCGCCGAAGGCGCCGCAACTGCCGCCAACCAGTGCCAGCACCGGCACGCCGGCGGCGCGGGCATCGAGCACGGCGCGCATGATTTCGGAAATGGCGATCAGGCCGGCATTGGCCTCGTGCAGGCGCACACCGCCGGAGTCGATCGGCAACAGCACCGCCGCAGGTTTTTCGCGCACCGCGCGGCGTAGCAGGCCGACGATTTTGGCGCCGTGGATTTCGCCGACGGCGCCGCCCATGAACTGCCCTTCCTGCGCGGCAACCAGAACCGGCCTGCCATCGAGATGGCCACCGCCGACCACCACGCCGTCGTCGAAGGCGCCGGGCAGGTCGAGTCGGGCCAGGTGCGGGCTGGGCGTCGACGAGGCAGGGGGCAAAATCTCGCGGAAGCTGCCGGCATCGAGCAGCCCGCCAATTCGGCTGCGGGCGGTGGCTTCGAACCAGCTGTGGCGTGAGGCGAGCGGCGGGCTCATTTCACCCCTCCGCGGTATTCGGCCAGTGCCTGGGTCAGACGCAGGCTGACGACAGCCGGCGTTGCGCCCATGTCGTTGATGGCGATGGTGGTGCCACCGGCCGCATGGCTTGCGGCAAAGCTGGCGAGTACCGCCCGCCAGGTTGCGCCGAAGCCGCGTGCCGAGGTCTTGATGCGGACCTGGCAGACGGTCGGCGGGGCGCCGGCTGCGACGAGAATTTCCAGGTTGCCCGAGCCGACCACGCCGCACAGCGCGGGGTCGGCCGCCGGGGCCGCGGGCACGGAGTCGAACCGAAAATCGAGAGTTTCCATGAGGGTCACCAGTTGCGGAAACGGGAAGGAGGTGCGTAGAGGCCGCCGGACCAGCGCACCAGGTCCTTGATCGAACGGGCGGCCAGCAGGTCGCGGGTCGCCATTCTGGGATCGATGCCGAGATCCTCGGCGCGGCGGATGATGCCGCGGTCGCGCAGGTTTTCGACCATCCTTTTGTCGCGCGCCATGCCGACCGGGGTGAAGCCGGCGACGCCGCGGATGGCCTGCTCGCGCTCTTGCGGGTTGCGGCAAAGCAGCAGGTTGGCAATGCCCTCCTCGGTGACGATGTGGCTGACGTCATCGCCATAGATCATGATTGGCGGCAGTTCGGCGCCCATGCTCTGCTGCAGCTTCCAGGCGTCGAGTTCCTCGACGAACACCGGGGCCATGTGTTCGCGGAAGGTCTCCACCATCTGCACAACCAGCTTGCGGCCGCGGATGGCCTTTTCACCGTAGGCCTCCCGCCCGGCCTTGAGCCAGGCCGGGCTGGCGTGACGCCGGCCGTGCGGGTCGGAACCCATGTTCGGCGCGCCGCCGAAACCGGTGATCCGGCCCAGCGTCGCCGTCGAGCTATTGCCTTCCAGGTCCATCTGCAAGGTCGAGCCGATGAACATATCGCAGGCGTAGAGGCCGGCTGTCTGGGAAAACGCTCGGTTCGAACGCATGCTGCCGTCGGCGCCAGTGAAGAAAACATCGGAACGGGCAGCGACATAAGCCTCCATGCCAACTTCCGAGCCGAAGCTATGCACCGACTGGACGAAGCCGGCTTCGATGGCCGGGATCAGGGTCGGATGGGGATTGAGCGCCCAGTGGGTGCAGATCCTGCCCTTCAGGCCGAGGTCGGCGGCGTAGGTCGGCAGCAGCAATTCGATGGCGGCGGTGTCGAAGCCGATGCCGTGGTTCAGGCGGGTCACGCCGTATTCGGCGTAGATGCCCTTGATCGCCATCATCGCCATCAGCACCTGCACCTCGGTGATCTGCGCCGGGTCGCGGGTGAATAAGGGTTCGATGTGGTTCGGCTTCGGCGCGCGCACGGTGAAATCCACCCAGTCGGCCGGGACATCGACGCGCGGCAGCTTGTCCAGCCGCTCGTTGACCTGGGCGATGACGATCCCACCCTTGAAGGCGGTCGCCTCGACGATGGCAGGCGTGTCTTCGGTGTTCGCCCCCAGATACAGATTGCCCTCGGCGTCGGCCGCCTGCGCCGCGATCAGGGCGACGTTCGGCGTCAGGTCGAGGAAGTAGCGGCCGAACAGTTCGAGATAGGTGTGAATCGCCCCGATCTCGATGCGCCGCTCCTGGACCAGCCTGGCCAGTCGGCTGCCTTGCGGGCCGGCGAAGGAGAAGTCGAGGCGACTGGCCAGGCCGCGTTCGAAAAGCTCCACATGGCTGGGCAAGGCCAGCACCGACTGGACCATGCCGAGCTCATGGATGCGGGCCGGGTCGCATCCGGCCAGCGATTCGGAGAGGAAATCGGCCTGCTTCTGGTTATTGCCTTCCAGGCAGACGCGGTCGCCGGGCTGGATGACGGCTTCGAGCAGTTCGGTGATGCGCCCGGCCGGAACCGCCTGGCCGAGGCCGAGGCTGACCGCCCGTTCCAGGCGGCGAGCACGGCTCTGGCGCAGGCTGTCCCATTCACGGGAGAGAGGGGCATTCATGATGGTCGCTCCGCCGGATCAGGAACCGCTGTACTGCGACGGCAGCCAGGTGGCGATTTCCGGGAAGATGCACAGCAGCACGATGCCGAGCGCCATCAGGCCGAGGAAGGGCATGGTGCCCCACATGATCTGCTTGAGCTTGACGTCAGGCGCGATGCCGCTGATGACAAAGAGATTGAGGCCGACCGGCGGTGTCACCAGGCCCATTTCCATATTGATGGTCATGATCACGCCGAACCAGATCAGGTCGATGTCGAGCGCGACCAGCGCCGGCAGCAGCACCGGGGTGACCATCAGGATGATGGCGACCGGCGGCAGGAAGAAGCCGAGCACCAGCAGCATGATGTTGGTCCAGAAGAGGAACTCCCACTTGCTCATGCCCAGCGAGACGATCCACGCAGCCGCTGACTGCGTGATGTGCAGGTAACTCATCACGTAGGTGTAGAGGAAGGACATGGCGATGATCATCATGATCATCGACGACTCGCGGGCGGTGCCTGAGAGGATCACCTTCATGTCGGACCAGCGCCAGCAGCCATAGATCGCCATGACCATCAGCATGGCGCCGAAAGCGCCGATCCCGGCTACTTCGGAAGGCGTCGCCCAGCCATCGTAGAGCGCCACCATGACGACCATGATCAGGCCGAGGAAGGGCAGCAGGCGCGGCAGGATTTCCAGCTTGTCTTTCCAGCTGTAGTACTCCGCGGCTGGCAGCACGCCGCCGGTCGCCGCATGGCTGGCCAGACGCTCAGTCTTTTCCGCCCAGGCCTTGTACATCACCCAGATGGCGAACAGTGCGGTCAGCAGCAGCCCTGGGCCGACGCCGGCCATGAACAGCTTGCCGATCGACTGCTCAGTGGCCAGGCCGTAAAGAATCAGCGTCAGCGACGGCGGGATCAGGATGCCCAGCGTGCCGCCGGCGGCGATCAGGCCGGTGGCCAGGCGCTCGGAATAGCCGCGCTTGCGCATTTCCGGAATGCCGGCCGAGCCGATCGCCGCGCAGGTCGCCGGCGAAGAACCGCACATCGCCGAGAACACCGAGCAGGCCAGCGTGTTGGCCAGGCCCAGGCCGCCGGGCACCTTGTACAGCCAGCGGTTCAGCGAGTTGTACAGGTCGGCGCCGGCACGCGACTTGCCAATCGCTGCCCCCATCAGGATGAACAGCGGAATGGTCAGCAACGTGAAGCTGTTCAGCTCCGAGAAAATGGTCTCGGCGATGATGGTCAGCTGCGCTGCCGGCATGAAGAAGTACATGAAGATCACCGCCACCGACCCGAGGGCGAAGGCGATCGGCATGCCGGAAAAGAGAAAGACGAAGGTGGCCAGCCCGTAAAACAGGCCCATTTGTGCGACGCTCATTTCCGGACTCCTTGATCGTCGTGCTGGATGCGTTCGATGGCCACCTGGATGGCGGCGTTGTGCTCCTTCGGCGGCTGGTGCGAGCGCATGGCTTCGGGCAGCGAGTCCTCGATGAACTGGACGAAGAGCTGCAGCGTCAGCGAGGTCATGCCGACCGCCATGGTGGCGAACACCGGCCACATTTTCGGCGCCCAGGAGGTATCGCTCATGCGCCCCTCGTCCCAGGCTTCGTAGAAAAGGTGCCAGCAGTTCCAGGTAATGAAGGCGCAGAACAGGAAGGACGCCAGGTCAGACAAAGCCAGGCGCCACTGCGTCCAGCTACGCGGCATCACCTCGTCGAGAATTTCGATCGGCACATGGCCACGGTTGATCTGGGTGTGCGCAGCCGCCAGGAAACTGGAGGCTATGAGCAGCATCACGCAGAACTCGATCTCCCAGTCGGTCGGCCAGGCAAAGAAATAGCGGACGGCCACTTCGAAGACGAGAACGCCGCTGGATATAACGATCAGGAAGGCTGACAGGTAACCGGTCGCGATATTGAAGGCCTTGACCGCACGGCTAATAAAATATCCGGGGCTCATGATTCACCTCGAGGAAAGGAGGGAGGCCGGGCCATGCCCGGCCGGGGGGTTACTTGACCGACAGCGCCATGTCGAGCAGGGCGCGGCCATCCTTGATGTTCTCGGCAAAATCCTTGAACGCCGTCTGTTCGGCAACGGAACGCCAGACAGCGAAGGCCTTGTCATCCATATCGGACACCTTGGCCCCAGCCTTGGCATAGACCTCCGCCATTCGCATATCATCCTTCTTCGACGCGTCGACGCCGAACTGCTCGAGGCTGGCGCCGACTTCGCTGACGATCTTCTGCTGCTCGGGCGTCAACGAGTCGTAGAGGCTCTTGGAAATCAGGAGCGGCTCGAACATGAACCAGAAACTCCGCTGCCGTGCCGTCGTCACAAACTTGGTGAACTCGTAAAGACGGAAGCTGATCAGCGAGGTACTGGAAGTCAGCGCCGCATCAAGCACGCCGGACTGCATGGCGCTGTAGATTTCCGATGACGGCATGCCGGTGACTGCAGCGCCGGCGCCCTTCAGCATCTGGTCCATTTCCTTGCTGCCGCCACGAAACTTCAGGCCCTTGACATCTTCCGGAACGACGACCGCTTTCTTGGTCGAGGCAATACCGCCCGCCTGCCAGACCCAGGTCAGGATCTTGATATTTTTTTCCGCCAGGATGCGGTCGAGTTCCTTGCCGATGGGGGCAGTTTTCCAGCGCATGCCCTGCTCGTAGCTGGTCACCAATGTTGGCATCAGGGTCAGGTTGACCGCTGGAATCTCGCCGCCACCGTAGGCCAGTGGCACCAGACTCATGTCCAGGGCGCTCTTGCGCAGGGCGCCGATCTGGCTGTTGGTCTTCATCAGCGAGCTGCCTGGGTAGATTTCGAACTTCAGGCTGCCTTTGGTCTGTTTCTCGACGTCGGCCGCAAAACGGCGGACCAGGCGGTCGCGGAAATCGCCATCCTCGCTGGTGGCCGCCGGAAACTGATGGGAAATCTTGATGACGCGCGGCGTCTGGGCCTGGGCCTGGGGCAGGATGCCGGCGACAGCAGCCGTGACAATGGCGAGGGTGAGGCGGCGTTTGGTCTTGCTGATCATGGATATCTCCTCCGGGTTAATAAAGTTTCAACGGTAAAAGCGCGCTGGCTGTGCTGCTTGTATTAGAAACTACGAAATTTGTATTCCTATTCATATACTGTGTATACACAATATAAAAGCATTGAGTACTTGTCAACAACTTTCGTATAATTTATTCGTCGCCACCCGCCGGAGCCTGATCGTGAGCAGTCCAGCCGAACTTCCCGCCACCACTCGCCACTCGGAACGCCTGGGGGAACTGATCGAGGAACGCATCGTCACCGGGGCTTTTCCGCCGGGAACGCGACTCGACGAGCAGGAGCTGGCGGACACCTTCGGGGTTTCGCGAACCCCGGTACGCGAGGCGCTGATCCAGCTGTCGTCGGCGGGCCTGATCGAAATCAGGCCGCGGCGCGGCGCGACGGTCCCCGAGGTTGGCGCCGACCGGGTCTGCGAGATGTTCGAGGTGATGGCGGAAATGGAGGCCATGTGCGGCCGGCTGGCGGCGCGCCGGATCACGCCGGGCGAGCAGGTGGCCTTGCAGGACGCCCATCGCGCCTGCGAGGCGGCGCGCGATGCCGATGCGCCGGACACCTACTACCAGCTCAACGAAGTTTTCCATCGCTGCATTTACGAAGCCAGCCACAACGGATTCCTGGTCGAACAGGCGACCGCGCTGCACCGCCGCTTGCGCCCGTATCGGCGGCTTCAACTGCGGGTTCGCAACCGGATGGCGACCTCGTTCAACGAACATCAGGCCATCGTCGACGCCATCATCAAGGGCGATAGCGACCTGGCGGCAGCCCAGCTCCGTGCCCACGTCACGGTACAGGGCGAGCGCTTTGCCGACCTCGTTGCCACGTTGCGCGACTTCAAGGCCGGCGTATAGGCTGTCTCCAGCACTCGCTCGGAGCGCGCCCTATAGCCAACGCGGCATCCGGCCCGCATGGCTCGTCGTCGGCGCCAACCTGTTCCAGAGCGGGTTCACCAGGTTCTGCCCGCTGGATTCCATCCTGAAGAAGCTCGGCGTCCAGGAGTCCAGCGGCAACAGCTGCGCGTAAGACGGAAGTCGCCGTATCGCCGGCGCCGACTCTCGGCGCGGCGATTCAGGCGGGTTCGCATATATACTTTAGCCTCGCATCCTGGAGGCAAAAGATGAGCACCAGCGAACGCATCACCATCGATCCCGCCATTTGCCATGGCAAACCCTGCATTCGCGGCTTGCGCTATCCGGTTGAGAGCGTTCTGGAACTGCTTGCCGCGGGCATGACGATCGAGCAGATCCTCGCCGACTACGAAGATCTCGAACGCGAAGATATCCTTGCCGCCTTGTCATATGCGGCGCGGTTGGCGCACGTAAAGCGTATTGATCGCCTCGCGGCATGAGGTTCCTGATCGACGCGCAATTGCCGCGCCGACTCTGCGGCCTGCTGCGCGACGCAGGGCACGATGCCTTGCACACGCTGGACCTCCCGCTGGGCAACCGCACCCCAGACGCAGAGATACTCGATCTGGCTGCGAATCAGGGCAGGGTGGTCGTCACCAAGGATGACGACTTCGTCCAATCCCATCTCATTTCCGGTCGCCCGAAGCAGCTTTTGCTCGTGGCGACCGGCAACATCGGGAACCCCGAGCTGGAAAGCCTGCTTCGCGGAAATCTGGCGGCCATCGACGATGCCTTCCGCAATGGCGATTTCGTCGAGCTCGGTCGCGCTTCGCTGACGATCCACGGCTAAGCGCGGTTCGCCGTGTCGCCAGGGCCGACTTTTCGTAGCCGAGGTCAGGAAAACAGCCGCGCCAGCTCCGCCCCCGGCGAGGACGCGCGCATGAAGGCCTCGCCGACGAGAAAGGCGCGCACGCCGTTGGCGGTCATGGTCGCCACATCGGCCGGGGCGAGGATGCCGGACTCGGTGACCACGATGCGGTCGGCCGGGATGCGACCGAGCTGCGCCAGCGTGGTGTCGAGGCTGACCTCGAAGGTCCGCAGGTTGCGATTGTTGATGCCGATCAGCGGTGTCTTGAGCTGCAGCGCGATGTCCAGTTCGGCGGCATCGTGGCATTCCACCAGCACCGACATACCCAGGGCGAAGGCGATGGCTTCCATCTCCTGCATCTGCGCCAGCGAGAGCGCATCGACGATCAGCAGGATGGCATCGGCGCCCATTGTCCGCGCTTCATAGACCTGCCAGGGATCGACCAGGAAGTCCTTGCGCAGCACTGGCAGCCCACAAGCGGAGCGGGCCGAGCGCAGGTAATCGGCCGAGCCCTGGAAGAAGCGCTGGTCGGTCAGCACCGACAGGCAGGCCGCGCCGTGCTTCTCGTAGTCGGCGGCGATTTCGGCGGGGCGGAAATCGGCACGGATCACGCCCTTGGACGGGCTGGCCTTCTTGATCTCGGCGATGACCGCCGTTGCCTGCCCGCGTCCGAGTGGATACCGTCCCTGCGGGACATAAAGCGGATTTCCAGGCACGCAGAGCGACCCGGCGCCGTCCGCAAGGGATACCGCCCCCGGCTTTGCCGGAGGCATAACTCTTGACCGGATCGCGCCAGCGAAATCTCTTGCCGGCGCCTGTGCCTCGGCCTCGGCACGCATCGCGGCCAGTGGCTTGCTTGCCTTGCCGGCTGCAACTTCCTCGCGTTTGACCGCGAGGATCTTTTCCAGGATGTCCGCCGCCATCAGCCGAACTTCTTGGTGAAGGCGACGAACTCGTCGAGTTTCTTGCGTGCCGCGCCGCTGGCGATGGCTTCGCGCGCCTTGGCGATGCCGTCCCCGACCGAGTCGGCGAGGTTGGCGGTGTAGAGCGCGGCGCCGGCGTTCAGGGTGACGATCTCGCGCGGCGTGCCGGGCTTGTTCTCCAGCGCCTCGAACATCATGGCCTTCGACTCCGCCGCATCGGCGACGCGCAGGCCACGGTTGGAGACCATGGCCAGGCCGTAGTCCTCGGGATGGATTTCGTACTCGCTGATCTTGCCGTCCTTCAATTCGCCGACCAGGGTGGCGGCGCCGAGCGAGATCTCGTCCATGCCGTCCTTGCCCCAGACCACCATGACGTGGTCGGCGCCAAGCTGCTGCATGACGCGCACCTGGATGCCGACGAGGTCGGGGTGGAACACGCCCATCAGCGTGTTCGGCGCGCCGGCCGGGTTGGTCAGCGGGCCGAGGATGTTGAAGATGGTGCGCACGCCCATCTCGCGCCGCACCGGGGCGACGTTCTTCATCGCCGGGTGGTGGTTGGGGGCGAACATGAAGCCGCAGCCGATGGCCTCGATGCATTCGCCGACTTGTTGCGGCGTCAGCATGATGTTGGCGCCCAGCGCTTCCAGCACGTCGGCGGCGCCGGATTTCGACGAGACGCTGCGGTTGCCGTGCTTGGCCACCGTGGCGCCGGCCGCCGCGGCGACGAACATCGAGGCCGTGGAGATGTTGAAGGTGTGCGCGCCGTCACCGCCGGTGCCGACGATGTCAACAAAGTTTGGGTTGTGCGGCGTATCGACCTTGGTCGACAGCTCGCGCATGACCATGGCGGCGGCGGAGATCTCGCCGATGGTCTCCTTCTTCACGCGCAGGCCGGTGAGGATGGCTGCGACCATCAGCGGCGAGATCTCGCCCTGCATGATCTGCCGCATCAGGTGCAGCATCTCGTCGTGGAAGATTTCGCGGTGTTCGATGGTGCGCTGGAGCGCTTCCTGGGGGGTGATCATGGTCAGGCTTCCTTCAAGAAATTTTTCAGCAGATCGTGGCCGGCTTCGGTGGCGATCGACTCGGGATGGAACTGCACGCCTTCCAGCGCGTACTCCTTGTGGCGTACGCCCATGATCTCGCCGTCATCGGTCCAGGCCGTGACTTCGAGGCAGGCCGGCAGCGTCTCGCGGCGGATCGCCAGCGAGTGGTAGCGCACCACCGTCAGCGGATTGGGCAGGCCGGCGAAGACGCCGAGGCCCTCGTGATGCACCGGCGAGGTCTTGCCGTGCATCAGCTGCTTGGCATGGACGATGTCGCCGCCGAAGGCCGCACCGATGCTCTGGTGGCCGAGGCAGACGCCGAGCAGCGGCAGCTTGCCGGCGAATTCCCTGATCGCGGCTACCGAAATGCCGGCTTCGGCCGGCGAGCAGGGGCCGGGCGAGATCACGATGCGGTCCGGCTGCATCGCGGCGATCTCTTTCAGCGTGATCGCGTCGTTGCGGAAAACCTTGACGTCCTCGCCGAGTTCGCCGAAGTACTGCACCAGGTTGTAGGTGAAGCTGTCGTAGTTGTCGATCATGAGAAGCATGTTGTTCTCCTCACTCGAAACGCGTATCGAGGCCGGACTCGGCCATCTCGGCGGCGCGCAGCTGGGCGTGGGCCTTGTTCAGCGTTTCCTGCCATTCGCTGTCGGGGTCGGAGTCGGCGACGATGCCGGCGCCGGCCTGGACGAAGATGTGGCCGTCCTTGACCACCGCGGTGCGGATCGCGATGCAGAGGTCCATGTCGCCGTTGAAGCCGAGGTAGCCCGCGGCGCCGGCATAGATGCCGCGCTTGGAGGGTTCCAGTTCGTCGATGATTTCCATGGCCCGCACCTTGGGTGCGCCGGATACCGTGCCGGCGGGGAAGGTGGCCTTGAGCACGCTGGTCGCGCCTTCGTCATCGCGCAAGGTGGCTTCGACGCTGGAGACGATGTGCATCACGTGCGAATAGCGCTCGATGGTGAACTGGTCGGTGACGCGCACCGTGCCGGTCTTGGCCACGCGCCCGGCGTCGTTGCGGCCGAGGTCGAGCAGCATCAGGTGCTCGGCGCGCTCCTTGGGGTCGGCCAGCAGGTCGGCGGCCAGGGCTTCGTCCTCGGTGGCATTGGCGCCGCGCTTGCGCGTGCCGGCGATGGGGCGCACGGTGACGGTCCGTTCCTCGCCGGCATCTTCCAGGCGCACCAGGATCTCGGGCGAAGCGCCGACGACGTGGAAATCCTGGAAGTTGAAATAGAACATGTAGGGTGAGGGGTTCAGCGTGCGCAGCGCCCGGTAGAGGGCCATCGGGCTGGCGGCGAAGGGCTTCTTCATGCGCTGCGAGAGCACCACCTGCATGATGTCGCCATCGACGATGTACTGCTTGGCGCGGCGCACGGCGGCCTTGAATTCCTCCTCGCCGAATTCCGAAACCGCCGGCGCCGACGGCACGCGCACATCCTCGGGGATAGCCACCGGCGAGCGCAGCCGCCCCAGCAGTTCCTTCAGCCGCGCCTGTGCCTGCTTCCAGGCGCCGGGAAAGCCCGGTTCGGCATACACCACCAGCGTCAGCTTGCCCGAGAGGTTGTCGACGATGGCGATTTCTTCGGAGAGCAGCAGCAGGATGTCGGGCACGCCTTCCATGCCGGCGGCCTCGGGCTTGTGCGCAAATGGACCATGGGCCAGCTTGGGCTCGACGAAGCGCACCGTGTCGTAGCCGAAGACGCCCACCAGTCCGCCGCAAAAGCGCGGCAGGCCGGGCAGGTCGGGCACCTTGAAGCGGGCCATGAATTCCGAGATGAAGCTCATCGGGTTGGTGTGGTCGCGGCGCTCGGCGACGCGGTTGCCGCTGAGTACCATGATCGCGCCATCGACCACCGCGATGCGCGTGCCGGCGGCCAGGCCGATGAAGGAATAGCGGCCGAAGCGCTCGCCGCCCTGCACCGATTCGAGCAGGTAGGAGTAGGGGTCGTTGGCCAGCTTGAGGTAGATCGACAGCGGCGTGTCGAGGTCGGCGAAGGTTTCGAGGGTCACCGGAATGCGGTTATAGCCCTCCGCCGCCAGGCGGTTGAATTCGATTTCAGTCATGGGTAAAGCTCCGGGAAAACGGTACTGCAACGACGGGCGCGGGCCGTGGGCCGGCGCGGGGAAGGATCAGCGGCGCGTGAGCGCGAAGGCGAGCCAGGGCCGCCAGGGCCAGGCCTCCGCCCCGAGGGCGTGTTTCCTTGTCGTATGCAGGTTGCGGTGGAGCATGGGGATCAAGCGGTCTTTCGAAAGTCGGCGCTGGTGGTACGGCGGGCTGCCTCCGCCAGCGATGCGACTATAGCATCGCAGTCGATTCCCTGCACATCCATGCCCTCGTTGTAGCCGTAGGGGACGATGAACACCGGGCAGCCGGCGGCGCGCGCCGCGACGGCGTCGTGGTGGGAATCGCCGATGTGCAGGTTCTCGGCGGGCCGCGTGCCCATGCGCTCGCAGGCGTGCAGCAGTTGCGCCGGATGCGGCTTCTTGTGCGCCAGGCTGTCGCCGGAGACGGCAAACTCGAACCAGGGCGCCAGCCCGGTGGCGACCAGCAGCGGTTCGGTGAAGGCCGCCGCCTTGTTGGTGATCACCGCCAGGCGCAGCCCGGCATCGCGCATGGCCGCCAGGCCGTCGAGCACGCCGGGGAAGATGGTCGAGCGGCGACCGTTCTCGATAGCGTAATGGCGGCGAAAGATGGCCTGGGCGGCTTCCACGGCGGCCTCGTCGAGATCGGGCAGGCAGCGCGCCACAAGCTTGGGGATGCCGCGGCCGACGAAGGTGGCCACGGTCTCCAGCGGAAATTCGGTTCGTCCCAGTTCGCGCATCATGGCGTTGGCGGCTGCGGCAAGGTCGGGGATGGTGTCGAGCAGGGTGCCGTCGAGATCGACGGTGACGGAGCGGATGGTGTTCATGGGCGCGACGATAGCATGGCCGCGCAGCGGGCTTGCAAGTGCCTTCGATCCTCGCATATCGGGCATTTATGGCCCGCGAGCATCGCCTTGCTGCTCAGCTCTTCTGCGCGAGGAATGCTCCGAGCCGCTGGTCGGTGGTGAGGATGTGTCCGGTCAGCCAGCGATCGAGGAATGCGATCTGCTCGCCGCCCACGCCCTCGCCGGCCTGCAGCAGCGCTGCCTGAAGTTCCTTGGCGCTCTCGATCAGTTCGCGGTGTTCGGCTTTGTGTTCTTCGATGCCGTCGTAGTGGTGTTTGAGCATCAGCCTTTCCTCGTGGCTGAAATGCCAGACCGTGCAGTTGATCAGTTCTTCCAGTGTGGCAGCGACATAGTCGGCGGCTGCGCCGCCCGTTACGGCCTCGTTGAGTTCATTGAAGATGCCGACCAGCTTGCGGTGGTCTTCGTCGATTTCCTCGAATCCGACACTGAGTATCTGGCTCCAGACGATGGCTTTCATGCTTTTCTCCCTGAGTGGACTGCCGTTACCTCCTCTGCATTGAAGCACATGAAGTCCGGAACCGCTAAGTGATGGCGCGGGGACAGGCCGCTACCCGGCGCCCAGGCCGAGCATGGTGCGAGCCTCGGCGGGACTGGCGATGCCACGGCCTGCGTTGCGCGCGCAGGCGGCCAGTGCCTCGATCAGCGCGCCGTTGCCGCCGGCCCGGCTGCTGTCGGGCAGGTAGAAGCTGTCTTCGAGGCCGCTGCGCAGCATGCCGCCGAGTTCGGCGGTGCGCTGGTGCAGGGGCCAGACTTCGGCGCGGCCGATCAGCGTGGTTTGCCAGTGCGAGCCGGGTTCGATCCAGCGCAGCAGCAGTTGCAGCAGGTCGGCATCGACCGGCATGCCCGAGGCCACGCCCATGACGAAGTTGTACTCGGCACGGTTCGTCATGCCGGCCTTCTGGTACATCGCTACCGAACGCACGATGCCGACGTCGAAGCATTCGAACTCGGGGCGGGTGCTTGTTTCATTCATCACGTCGAGGAAGGCCTTGACCTTCTCCACCGGATTGTCGAAGACCATCGGCGGCCAGGCCCAGCGACCGTCTTCGCGCAGCTTCAGATAGTTCAGCGTGCCGGCGTTGCAGGCGGCGATCTCGGGTTTCACGCGGCGGATGCAGGCGGCGGGACCGGAGATGTCCGGGCCGATCACGCCGGTGGTGAGGTTGATGATGACGCCGGGGCAGGCGGTGCGGATGGCGTCGATGATCTCGGCGGCGACTTCCGGGTCCCAGGAGGGCAGGTGGCCCTTGCCCGGCGCCTGCTGGCGCAGATGCACGTGCATGATGCTGGCGCCGGCGTTGTAGGCCTCGCGCGCCGAGGCTGCCATCTGCTCCGGCGTCACCGGCACCGGATACTGCTGCGGGTCGGTCAGCACGCCGGTGAGGGCGCAGGTCAGGATGGCTTTGTCATTGGCAGGCATGGGGCTTCCTTGATGTCCAGTTCCATCAGTATCGCGCCGGCCTCCACCTGGGTGCCGGCGAGTACGCGCACCGCGGTTACGGTCCCGGCGGCGCCGGCGGTGACGCGCATTTCCATTTTCATGGCCTCGATCACGGCCAGCGTCTGGCCGGCGCTCACCGTGTCGCCAGCGCCGACTTCCAGGCGGGAGACCGTGCCGGCGACGCTGGCGCGGGCGATGGCGGGGTCGTTGCGCTTCTCGGTCGCCGGCAGTGTCGAGGCCTCGCGGAAGACGAAGATCGCTGCATTGCGGGCAAGGTACAGCGTGTCGCCGTCACGATGCAGGGTCGCCTGGCGGGTGATGCCGTCGTGGGTGTAGCGCAGGCGCCCTGCCGAGTCGATTGCCCATTCGATCGCCGTAGTGTGGGCGCCGACTCTTCGCGTTTCGTCTCCACAGCTAAGCTTCAATTCGAAGTCTGCGACGCTGGCCGGTCGCCAGCCCGACTGCCCGGCGAACAGGGCCGCCGCCAACTGCCAGTCGGCCTCCGTCGGCCGGGGACCTTGCAGGATGGGTTCGTCACCGGCCGCCCATTCATCCAGCAACGCCGTGTGCATCGTCGAATTGCGAAACCGCTCGTGACCGAGCAGGTCGCGCAGGAAGCGGCCATTGTTCGCCACACCCAGCAGGGGTGCATCTTCGAGTGCCGCGATCAGGCGCCGGATGGCGTCCTCGCGGTCGCCGCCGTGGGCGATCAGCTTCGCCAGCAGCGGGTCGTAATGCGGGCTCACCCTGCCGCCTTCGACGATGCCGGCGTCGATGCGCAGGCCGGGCCGTAGCGCGCCCTCGGGGCGGAAGTGCAGCACGCTGCCGGTCTGCGGCGCAAAGCCGGTGTAGGGATCTTCCGCATACAGGCGCGCCTCGATGGCGTGGCCTTCGAAGCGGATCTGCTCCTGGCGCAGCGGCAGGGCTTCGCCGGCGGCGACGCGCAATTGCCATTCGACGAGGTCCAGCCCGGTGATCATTTCGGTGACCGGATGCTCGACTTGCAGCCGCGTGTTCATTTCGAGGAAGTAATGCCGGAACTCGGCATCGACGATGAACTCGACCGTGCCGGCGCCGCGATAGCCGACGGCCAGGGCGGCGGCCACGGCATCGCGCCCCATGGCCTCGCGCATGGCCGGTGTGACGATGGGCGAGGGCGCTTCCTCGATCACCTTCTGCCGGCGGCGCTGGGCGGTGCAATCGCGCTCACCCAGGTGCACGGCATTGCCGTGGGCATCGGCGAAGACCTGGATCTCGATGTGGCGGGCATTGGCGATCAGGCGCTCCAGCATCAGCGTGACATCGCCGAAGGCGGCTTTTGCTTCGCGCCGTGCACCGGCCAGCGCCTCGGGTAGTTCCGCAGCGGAACCGGCCAGACGCATGCCGCGCCCGCCGCCGCCGGCGACAGCCTTGACCAGCAGCGGGAAGCCAAGTGCTTCCGCTTCGGCAGTCAGCCTTTCGTCGCTCTGGTCCTCGCCGAGATAACCGGGCACGGTCGGCACCCCTGCGGCGATCATGCGCCGCTTGGCGCCGGCCTTGTCGCCCATCGCGGCGATGGCCTCAGGCGGCGGGCCGATGAACACCAGCTCTGCTTCGATACAGGCACGGGCGAAAGTGGCGTTTTCGCTGAGGAAGCCGTAGCCGGGATGCACGGCATCGGCGCCGGTACGGCGCGCGGCATCGAGGATCGCGGTGATGTTCAGGTAGGACTCGGCGGCGGGTGCGGGGCCGATGTGCACTGCCTCGTCGGCAATCGCCACGTGCGGCGCTCCGGCGTCGGCGTCGGAATACACGGCGACCGTGCGATGGCCCAGCGTGCGCGCCGTGCGCATCACGCGGCAGGCGATCTCCCCGCGGTTCGCTACCAGAATCTTGCGGAAGCTCATGGACGCGGCAGCGTGCCTTCCAGCTTGCAGATGATGCCCAGCATCACCTCGTCGGCGCCGCCGCCGATCGACACCAGGCGACCGTCGCGCCAGGCGCGCGAGACTGGATTGTCCCAGGTGTAGCCCATGCCGCCCCAGTACTGCAGGCAGGCATCCGCCACCTCGCGGTCCAGCCGCCCGCATTTCAGCTTGGCCATCGAGGCGAGCCGCGTCACATCCTTGCCGCCGATGTATTCCTCGACGGCGCGCCAGGTGAGCGCGCGCAGGGCCTCCACCTCGGTGCGCAGTTCGGCGAGGCGGAAATGCACCACCTGGTTGTCGAGGATGGACTTGCCAAAGGCCTGGCGCTCGCGCGTGTAGGCGATGGTCTGGTCGATCATGTTGTCCATCATGCGCAGGCTGCTCGCCGCGCCCCACAGGCGCTCCTCCTGGAACTGCAGCATCTGGTAGGTGAAGCCCATGCCTTCCTGGCCGATGACATTGCGCTGCGGCACGCGCACCTCGTCGAAGAAGATCTGCGCCGTGTCCGAAGCATCCATGCCGATCTTGATGATCTTCTGCCGGCTGATGCCGGGAGAGTCCATCGGCACCATGATCAGCGACTTGTTGCGGTGGGGGCCGCCCTCGGCCGAGGTGTTGGCAAGCAGGCAGCACCAGTCAGCCCGCATGCCGTTGGTGATCCACATCTTGCTGCCATTGATCACGTAGTCGCCGCCGTCCTTCTTCGCCGTGGTCTTCACCGCGGCGACATCGGAGCCGCCGCCGGGCTCCGAGACGCCGATGCAACCGACCCTGTCGCCGGCGATCGCCGGGGCGAGGAACTCGCGCTTCAGTTCGTCGGTTCCGAAGCGCGCCAGCGCCGGGGTGCACATGTCGGTCTGCACGCCGATGGCCATCGGCACGCCGCCGCAGGCGCATTCGCCGAGCGCCTCGGCCATCACCATCGAGTAGGAGAAGTCCAGTCCCTGGCCGCCGTAGGCCGGATCGTACTTGAGGCCAAGCAGGCCCAGCTCGCCGAGCTTCTTGAACACCTCGTGCGAGGGAAACTGCTCCGCCGCTTCCCATTCGGCGACATGCGGATTGAGTTCTTCGCGCACGAAGCGCAGCACGGTATCGGCAAGCTGGCGGTGTTCGCTGCTGAGTTGCAAGGGGATCCCTTTCTAGAAGCGGGCGACGCCGAAGGTATTGGGTCGCAGGGTACGCGCTTCGCCTTCGGCGCAGACGTCGAGGCAAAGGCCGAGGATGCGGCGGGTGTCGCGCGGGTCGATGATGCCGTCGTCCCACAGCCGGGCGGTGGCGAACAGCGCGGTGGATTCCTTTTCCAAACGCAGCCGCAGGCCTTCGCCCATGGCCGCCAGCGCGGCTTCGTTGGCCGGCTGGCCGGCGCGTTCGAGCTTGGCGCGGCCGACGATCTCCATCACCTTGGCGGCCTGCGCTGCGCCCATCACGGCGGTGCGCGCCGAGGGCCAGGCGAAGATGAAGCGCGGATCGAAGCCGCGCCCGCACATGCCGTAGTTGCCGGCGCCGAAGGAGCCGCCGAGCACCACGGTGAGCTTGGGCACGCGCGCATTGGCCACGGCCTGGATCATCTTCGAGCCGTGCTTGATCGCGCCGGCGCGTTCCGCCGCCGCGCCGACCATGTAGCCCGTGGTGTTCTGCAGGAAGATCAGCGGCGTGGCGCTCTGGTCGCACAGCTGGATGAACTGCGCGGCCTTGGTCGAGCCATTGGGCTGGATCGGCCCGTTGTTGCCCAGGACGCCGACGGCGTGGCCATGAAGGCGGGCGTGGCCGCAGACCGTGTCGGGCGCGTAACCCGCCTTGAACTCGAGAAAGTCGGAGGCGTCGACCACGCGGGCGATGACTTCGCGCACGTCGTAGGGTTCGCGTTCGTCGGCGGGTACGAGGCCGAGGAGTTCATCCGGTGAATATCGGGGAGGGGCGAAAGTTATGCCTCCGGCGCAGCTGGAGGCGGTATCCCTTGCGGACGGCTCGGCTGCGCTCTGCGTGCCTGGAACGCCGCTTCGCGGGCAGGCAACGGCGTTCCAGTTCAGCTTGTCCATCACCTCGCGCGCCGTGGCGATGGCATGGGCGTCGTTCTCGCAAAGATATTCGCCCAGACCCGTGACCGAGGCGTGGGATTCGGCGCCGCCCAGGGTTTCCTCGTCACTGTCCTCGCCGATCGCGGCCTTGACCAGCGGCGGGCCGGCGAGATAAATACTGGAGCGCCCGCGCACCAGGATCACGTAGTCCGAGAGCCCTGGCAGGTAGGCGCCGCCGGCCGTCGAGGCGCCATGCACCACGGCGATCTGCGGAATGCCGGCGGCGGAGAGCCGCGCCTGGTTGGCGAAGCTGCGGCCGCCCTCGATGAAAATTTCAGCCTGGTAGAGCAGGTTGGCGCCGCCGCTTTCGACCAGATAGATCAGCGGCAGCTTGTTGTCGCGCGCCAACTCCTGGGCGCGCAGGCTTTTCTTCAGGCCCATCGGCGGGATGGTGCCGCCCTTGATCGCGCTGTCGCTGGCCAGCACCACACAGCGCTTGCCGGCCACGGTACCGATGCCGATGATCGAGCCGCCGCCGAGCACGGAATCCTTGCCGTCGTCATCGTGCATGCCCAGCCCGGCGAGCGCGCAGAACTCGACGAAGTCGCTGCCGCGATCGATCAGGCGCGCCACGCGCTCGCGCGGCAGCAACTGGCCGCGCTTCTCGAACTTGTCGCGCTTGGAGGCGGACTCCTCGCGCACCCTGGCTTCGAGGGCGCGCACCTCGGCCAGGCGCTCGGCCATGCACGCGGCGTTGGCGGCGAAGGCGGCCGAGGCCGTGTCGACCAGGGACTCGATGACCGGCATCAGTTCTCCTTCAGGACGTCGGGCGTGACGCTGCGATGGAAGCCGTCGAAGGGCGCCGAGCGGCTGTGGTCGGCGATCGGGAACAGCGGCGTGTCGAGCGGCGCGCCGCCGTCGATGGCCAGCGTCACGCCGGTGATGAAGGCCGCGCCGGGCGAGAGCAGGAAGCAGACGGCCGCGCTGACCTCGGATTCGGTGCCCAGCCGCCGCAGCGGCACATGGCGCTTGAGCTTGGGGATCATCTCGCGCACCGGGCCCTTGTAGGTGTCCATGCCGGAGGACGCGATCCAGCCCGGGGCCACGGCATTGACGCGCACGCCGCTGGCCGCCCATTCAACGGCGGCTGTCTTGGTCAGGTTGGCCATGCCGGCGCGTGCGGCGCCCGAGTGGCCCATGCCGGGCATGCCGTTCCACATGTCGGCCGTCATGTTGACGATGGCGCCGCCGTGGGCCTGCATGGACTGCAGGTAAAGCTCGCGCATCATCAGGAAGCCGCCGGTCAGGTTGTTGGCCAGCACGGTCTCGAAGCCCTTCTTGCCGATGGCCATCAGCGGTGCCGGGAACTGGCCGCCGGCGTTGTTGACCAGCCCATGGATGCGGCCATGCCTGGCTACCGCGTGATGAACCGCGCTCTGCACCGCCTCCTCGACGCGGATGTCGAAGGCGGCAACCTCGGCGCGGCCGCCGTCTTCGGTGATCTCGGCGGCGACCTTCTGCAGCTTGTCCTCGGTGCGCCCGGTGAGGATCACCGTGGCGCCCAATGCGGCCAGTTCGTGGGCGACGCAGCGGCCGATGCCGCTGCCGCCGCCGGTGACCCAATGCACCTCTCCGGCGAACAGGCCGGGGCGCAGCACGCTGGCATAGCGCGAGAAGGGGGCTTCTTCGTCGGGCGTGGAACTGCTCATGCGCGGATCTCCCTGCCTGGCCGGCGTTGATGGCGGCCATCCTAGCCACAGGTGCCGTTAACGTCAACAGAAGTCAGCAAGCGGCAGGATCATCTTGCCTGCGACATGCCCGCTTGCTAGGATGGCGCCATGACCGCCGCCCGCCGCCCGCCACCGCCCGCGCCCGATGACACGCTCTACGGCATCACCGAACTGGCGCGCGAGCACGGCATTTCGCTGCGCGCGATCCGTTTCTACGAAGACAAGGGCCTGCTGGCTCCGCGCCGCATCAACGGCGGGCGGGCCTACACGCGGCGTGACAGGGTGCGCCTCGGCCTGATTCTGCGCGGCAAGGCAGTGGGCATGTCGCTGGCCGAGATCGAGCACATCCTCACGCTCTACGGCGAGCACGGCGAGGGCCACGCGCAGCAGCTGGATTACCTGATCGGGCGCATCGATGCGGCAATGACGGAACTGGACCAGCGCCGCCGCCACATCGAGGCCATGCTGGGCGAGCTGGGCGAGGTGCGCAGCCAGCTCAAAAAGGCGCGGGCGGTGCAGCGCCGCGCCAAAAAGGCCTGATCAGGCCTTGGCCAGTTCGGCGCGCAGGGCGCCGATCACGGTGTCGTAGCGGTTCGGGTCGGAATCCTTCGCCGCGCCGAACACGGCCGAGCCGGCGACGAAGGTATCGACGCCGGCTTGGGCCACTTCGCGGATGTTGGCCGGGCCGACGCCGCCATCGATCTCCAGGCTCACGTTCAGGCTGCGCACGGCTATCATCTGCCGCACCTTCCTCGCCTTGTCGAGCACGTAGGGGATGAACTTTTGGCCGCCGAAGCCCGGGTTCACGCTCATCAGCAGCACCATGTCGAGCTTGTCCAGGGTGTATTCCAGCACGTCGAGCGGCGTCGCCGGGTTGAACACCAGCCCGGGCTTGCAGCCGCATTCGCGGATCAGGGCTATGGTGCGATCGACGTGTTCCGAGGCCTCGGGGTGGAAGGTGATGTAAGTGGCGCCGGCCTTGGCAAAGTCGGGAATGATGCGATCCACCGGCTTCACCATCAGGTGCACATCGATCGGCGCCGTGACGCCATGCTTCTTCAGCGCCTCGCAGACCAGCGGGCCGATGGTCAGGTTGGGCACGTAATGGTTATCCATGACATCGAAATGCACGATATCGGCGCCCGCGCGCAGCACGTTGTCGACTTCCTCGCCGAGCTTGGCGAAGTTGGCGGAAAGAATGCTGGGGGCGATCCTGAAATCCTTGGCCACGGCGTACTCCCGAAAATGTATGCGGTGATTCTACCGGCCGTGGCCGGGCCGGCATTCAGGATTCTTGATGGCTGGCATAAGCGCGATTGCGGTGCGCGTTGCCCGAACCGCCGTCCTACCAGCGCCGACTTTCGTGTCAGAACCTAGGGAAGGCGGCCGGCGGCTACCAGGCGGTTGTAGAGAATGTTCTTTGACAGCCAGAGCATCTGATCGTCCGAAGTGCTGCCCTGCGGCGCGGCAACGAAGGCCCGGTCGGCGGTGGTGACGGACTGCGGATTCGGGTTGTGCGTCTCCTCGGTACCGCTGCCTCCGGTGCCGCCGTTTTTGCCGATGGAATAAATGACGGCGACGGCGTCGCTGGCCAGGACGTGGCTCGGGTCACAAATCGCCGTGTCGGCCGTGCCGGCATTGGTCATGCCGACGGCGGTGGAGCAGACCTGCAGGTCGGGTGCCAGGTTGGTCATGCCGGTGGTCTGCATGCCGGATGCCGTCGAGAAAGCATAGGCGTTGGACTTGGTGAGGGCGTAGCGAACCCGGTTGAAACTGTCGCTGCCCCAGCCATCGACCAGGTAGCCGCTCGAATCAACGGGAGTAATGCCCAATGTTGCCGCCGGCAGGAAGCCGTCATGCGGATGGTTGCAGGTGCCGCCTCCGGCCGGGTCCTCGATGCCATTGCTGGTGCTGGAGGCAGGGCAGGGCAGACGGCCGTTCGCCATGGCGTAACCGAGAAGGGCATCGCGTGCGTCATTGAGGGCTTTCTGGGTTTCGGCGAAGGCCCGTACATCCTGCTGCGCCGACAGTGGCAGCAGCATGCCGCCCAGCAGCAGGGTGACAATGAACATGACCACCGCCAGCTCGATCAGCGTGAAGCCGCGGGAAGCCCTGTTGCGGTTCGACGTCAGGTTCGGAGTGAGCGGCATGGCGAGCGGTGGATGCCCCTGTGCGGGAAGTGTCGTTCGGGCAATTCTGCCACAGCGTGGCATGGAGGACTTTCTGCCGGCTATTGCAGCCAGGTGGTTGATCTGTCCTTGATTTCGATAAGTTGCCCGCGCGCCGTGGTGGTGTTGGTCGTGGCGCGTTCGGATACGGTAAAGCCCAGGCGCAGGTTGCGGAATGAAGGCTTGTAACACATGTTGTCGGAGCCGCAGCTCTGGCCGTTGGGGCAGGCCTGGCCGCTCGGCGCACAGGCGGCCATCTGTTCGTCGTAGATGGAGGCGGTGTCCTGCACGAACGGCTTGGCCGTGGCATCGAGTTCGCTCATCGGACGGGTCGTGTTGGCCAGCGCGGTGGCACGTGGCGTCAGCGCCTTGGGGGTGGCTATGGCCGGATCCATGTTGCCGGGTTCATAACTCAGTTCGAGACCGAATCGATACTGGCTTGAGGAAATTCGGGTGATTGTATGGTTGCCGTTGTACTCAGGCGGGAACGCGCCGGAGATAGTCACGATGTCGCCGGTGCCGAGGCCGTGGTTCTCCGATGTCACCGTGGCGCGATCGGTACCGCCAGAAACATCCGCCCAGGTGATGGCGGAGATATAGGGACCGGGGTCTGCAGTACCGCTCGGCAGGGTGGCGGTGAAGCGGGTGGTGTCTATGGCAGTGACGGTGAATTCGCCGTTGTAGCCGGAGGGGACCGCATCCTTGATCACTACCTTGTCGCCGGTGCTCAGGTTATGCACTGACGAAGTGGTCACGGTCAGGGTCGGCGGACTGCCGGCGGTGTAGGTCATGGCGGAAATGTTCGCCGCCGGCTGGGCCTCGATGAAGAACTTGACGCCGATTGAAGTAACACCGTTATTGGCGTCTGCGGGTGCGGTGAAGCTGCGTGTCAGCTCGAGGCGGGCATGGAATTCCCTGAAGGCCACGGTGGTGCTGCCCATGCGGTCGAGCGGTGCGACGCCGCCAGGCGGTGTAGGCGCAGGCGCGGGGTAGGGCATCTGGGCTACCGGATTGCGCGGTGCCGGCCGCGCGGAAGAATCGGGAGCCAGGGGAAAACCATGGTAGTTGTCATCGTGGGTGGCCTGACTGACGCCAGCGTCTGTGTTGGCCGCGTCGTAGCCCCAATAGACGATGCCGACATGGCTGCTGTTGTCCAGGCCTTGCCCGCCACAGCCGGTCGTGTAGCAGGGGTCGTTGCGACCATTCGACAACGAGTTTCCCGATTCCGTGTAGACACAGGAAGGTATGCCGCTGCCGTCGATGAACGCCGATCCGCAGTTCCGCGATGTGTCCAACTCAATGGCCAGCTTGGGCCACTGGATTTCCGGAATCAAGGCGTTGCCGTTGTCCCCGGAGTAGCCCAGGTGCTGCCGTCCCGCGCCGCAGGCGTTTGCCGCATTGCGGTCACCGTCAATCACGGCAAGCGTGAAGCCGTCGCCGACGCGGCGGATGCGGAAACGGAAATAGCTGCGCAAGCCGGTGCCCGCGGCGCGGACCTCGGGAGTCCAGGCACAGGCAAACAGTTCGGTCTGGGTGGCGCCGAAGTTTGAATTGATGTCCGCGCTGCCGAGGGTGAGTACCCCGCTGGCTGGGGCATATCGTGCCAGCGTGACATCTCCGGCATTGGCCGATACGGTGGGGGCGACCAGGCTCAGGCTTGCGCCCGCCGGAATGCAGCGCACGATGTCCTGGCTTTCGGTCTGGCCGGACGATACCAGCGCCAACTGGCTTGGTCCGGAAAAGCTCAGGCTGCCATCGGGCGGACTGAAACTTGTGAGGTTGACTCCCTCCAGATAGTTGGCCGGAGCATTCTTCTCGGCGCTGGTGCTGCGGGACTGGCCGCTGCCGCGCTGGCTGGCGAAGAGGAGTGCTGCCGGACAGGTTTGCGCGGTGCCGTCGACGGTGACGGTGAAGTCGGAGCCGATCCTGGTGGCGAGGAACAGCTGATCCTGATAGTGGCTGAAATAGCCGAGCGGGTTCTGGGTGTCGTCGTAGCAGGTGTGCGCCGGAACGCGACCGACAGCCTTGTCGGTGGGCGTGGTGAAGCCGCTGATTGCATCGGGCGTCAAGCTGCCTCCGGCGGCGACCTGGTCGCGCAGGCATTCCGTCATGCGGTCCAGCATCGCGTTGATGTCGGACCGGAAATATGACGAGCCGCGCAAGACACGGAACACCTGTGCGCTGGTCAGCGTGGTGCCGCGGTCGTTGGCGACAATGCTGCAGGTTTCGGTGCTGCCGGACGGACAATTTCCGGCCCACAGCGTGCCGTCGCCACGGCGCGACACCGCGCCGCCTATGCTCAGGGATTTGGTACTTGCCGAGGTGTCACCGCTGGCGCTGTTGGTGCTGCCGGCGAGGTAGTTGGTGATGCCGGCAAGCTGGGTGCTGTCCTGCGGATCAAGGTAATTGGAGACGGTGTAGTTGCCGCCGCACTCGGTAACCGAATCGGTGGCTGAAGGCCCGCGATTCTGATCGGCGATGGGGGGGCCGGGCGAGAAGATCACGGCGATCGGACGGTCATGGGCAGAGGCGATTGCGCTGACCATGGCCGAGGTTCCATTGGCGGTAACGATGTCCATTTGTCCCAGCGTGTCCCAGTTCATCGGCGTGCCGCGCTGGATACGCTGGTGGCTGCCGGAAACCGCATACCAGAGGCATTCGCCGTTGCTGTCGCGCAGGGGCCCGGTGCCGAGCGAGCGCCAGGGAAAACGACCGATGACGGTCACATTGGCGCCGTTGCCGGCGAAGTTGGCCGCTTCGCATCCTTCCTCGGTACAGCCGGAGTTGTTGTTGCGGGAGGTGCCAAGGTCTGGCATGGGCAGGTAACCGTAAGCAAGCCCGGTGGTTCCCTGTGCCGCTTGCTCGTCGCGAAAGCGCGCTGCATAGCCCACCAGGGCTTCGCGCGCGATGAGCATCGAATCGCCGGTGGCAAGCTGCGCCTGGCGACGCAGGAAATCGGGTGAAAGGTTGCCTACGAAAAAGTACAGGCCGCCGATGGCCAGCAAGGCCAGCAAGGCAATGAGTACGAAGCCGCGTGAAGTTGACGGTCCGCGCATGGCGTACCGCTGCAATCAGCGCGCGCTGCGCGCGCGCTCGGCGGGGACGGCGACCGTGCCGCCGCCCAGGCGGGTGTTCCGTTCGCCCGTGGCGCGGTTGATCGCTTCGCCCACCTTGAGGTTGGCGGGAGTGTCTTCGCCGGGGGCGATCTGGGCGCGACCTGGATCCCTGGGTGACAGTTTCGCCGTGACGCCGGTGCGTGCGCTGTCGCTTTCGTTTTGCGCATGACGGTTGATCCAGACAGTCGATTTGCCGCTGGAGCGATACACCACGCCGTCCAGGCTCATGGTGGTCCCCTGCAGAGCCTGTGCCTGCTGGACATTGTGCGTGCGCTGTCGCTCCATGGCTGCGCGGCGTTCCGGCGTGAAGAACAGGCGCCCCAGCGTGTTGGGTTCCTGCGCCCAGGATATTGCCGAGGCGATCGCAAGCAGGGTGCCGACCATACCGATGCCGATGCGGCTCATTTCTTTCCTTTCACCGTGACCCATTCCAGCGTGCATTCGGCAGTCAGCTGGGCGGGATTGCTGCGGTCGGTGGCTGCGGTGGTGATGCGCGCCAGGCTGCAGGAGCGGATCTGGATCATGGCGGGTACCGCGTTGCGGATGCTCTCGATCAGGGCGAGGAGTTCTTCTTCGTGCAGGAGTTGCACCTTCATGCGCATCTGGCTGGCGACAAAAGTGTAGCCGGCGGCACTGGAGCCACCCGGGAGCATCGCGGCTTCGACCGGTCGTTGCGGGGCGAAATCGTAGTCCAGGCGCTGCAGGCGGCGGGCGACCTTTATCTTTGCCAGCGTCTCGACCCAGTCGAGGCGATATTCCTCTCCGATGAAGCCGCGCTGCTTGAGCGCCTCGAAACGGCCAATCTTGTCCAGCAGTTCGGCTTGTTCGTCCCGGGCCCGCGCGAGTTTGGTGCGGATTTCGTTGCGGGCTGCGGTCGCGGCCTTGAGATCCCTGTCGCCGGATTTCTGGGTCTGCAGGGCGGTCCAGACTGTCCCGCCGCCGGCGGCCGAAAGCATTACCAGCAGTGCGATTGCCCATTTCAGGCGGCCCAGGTCGGAGGTATTGGCGCTCATGAGCGGGTTACAGGCGGCGCGCCAGGCGCAGGGAAAATTTCGGGACCTCGCTGCTTGTGCCGCGTGTATCTTCGGCGCTGCGCAGGGGTTTGTCGGGTTCGATGTCGAAGGGCCGGCTGAGTACTTGCACTTCGGTTTGCGGATTGCGCAGGCGCTCGGCGAATTTCTCGATCGAATCGATCTGGGCGCGCTGGTCGCTGACCAGGATCAACGGTAGCTGTGCTTCGATCTCGATCACGGTCCAGGTGCTGCCTGCCGGCGCCGCGGCAGCCGGGCCGGCGGGCTTGTTTGGGCTTGCGTTCAGGTTGTCGGTCATGCGCCAGGTCAGGCGCGACAACTCGATGCGCGGATGCTCGTTGAGCGCCTGGCTAAGCTGGATCAGCAGCGGCTCCATTGGCGGCAGGCGCTTCTGCATGGTGTCGAAACGGCCAATCAGCGCGCGTAATTCGTCGGGCGCCAGGCTGACCTTGGGCAGGGTGGCCAGGGTTTCGTTGTAGCGCCGGGTATCGTCGGCAGTTGCCAGTCGCAAGAGTCCGGCCTGTTCGCGCATTTCCGCGATCTGGAGCCCGGTCTTGCCGGCAAAAAGCAGGCAGGCGGAGAAGATGACCAGGGCGGCGCCGGTGAGTCCGGAGCGGATTTTCCACAAGCGGTGGAAGCGGGTTTCCTCGGCGGGCGCAAACTGCTGTTCCGGCGCCCGTGCGGCAAGGCCATGCATCAGCAGCGTGTCGGCCGAACCGTCTGGGAGTGGTTTGCCCTTCAGCTTTAGCGATCGGCTGAGGCTGGACAGGTCCGCGAACTCGAAATTGAGATCGGCCGAGCTGCGGCAATGATCCTGCAGGGCTTCAACCTGCGAGGGTTCGGCGAGGATTATCGTGCGCAGCGGGCTGCCGCGAGGCACCTGGCGCTGGGCTACCAGGTACTGAAAGATCTTTGCTGATTCGTTCGCGTAGACGCGGCCGATCTCGTCGATGCTGCGCGTGGCAAGTTGCGTCAGGCGCGAGAAGTGCAGTTTGCCCTTGTCGAAGAAGGTCTGGCGTACGCCACCCCGGGTGTGCGTCAGCAGCAGCACGGGGGAGTCCGCTGCCTGGATGAGCGTCGGCAGGTTGGCCAGCACGAGGGGTACGGAATAGACGCCGACGAGGATCACCTGCGCCTCGCGTATCGCGTCCAGCCAGGGTGCAAAACTGTCGGGTCGGGTGAGTGCCGCGAACAGCAGCTTTTCATCGCGGCGGCCGTCCTTGGCGCGGCCCAGCGAGATCGCCAGTGACAGGGGGGTGTTGTAGAAGTACTGGCCCAGTCGCCGCTTCAGCAGGGCATTTCGATCGCCACCCTGGACAAAGGGCAGGTCCTCGATCTGGAAGCCTTCCTCGGCGACATCGGTGAGGAGGTAAAAGAGGCTGGAACGATGCTTCTTCAGATACCCGGCGAAGGCTTCGAGGCCGGCCGGCTCGCTGCTGAACTGCTGTTCGACCTTGATGTGTCCGCCGCGCCAGATATGCGCGGTCAGCCCGGTACCGTCGGCGAAGAGGATGCGCTTGGCGGCCATCAGGTTTTCATCTTGGTGATGATGTCATAAATCGGCCCGAGCACGGCCATCATGATCCAGCCGAGAATCAGGCCGATAGTCACTGTCATGACGGGTTCGATCATGGCCTGGACGCGCTCGATCGATTCGCGCACGTCGCGGTTGTAGAAATAGCTGACATTCGTCAATGCCGTGTCCAAGGCCCCGGTATTCTCGCCGACGCGCAGCATGCGCAGCACCAGGGGCGGGAAAATGCCGGCGTTCTGAAAAGCGACGGTGACGTTCTGGCCCTCGGCGATGAGGGCGCCGACCCGCTCCAGGCCTTCCTTGACCACGAGGTTGCCGACGACGTCCTCGGTTGCCTTGATCGAGTCGAGGACAGTGATTCCCGATGCGTACATCATGGCGAAGACCGAGGCAAAGCGCGAGAGGATGATCTTGTGCAGGATCTCGCCGATATAGGGGATCTTCAACTTGAACTGGTCGAAGCGGTAGCGCGCGTTGAAGTTGGTCTTGACCATGAAGGCAAGGATGCCGGCGATCACGAAGGGAAGGCCGAGCACGATGTACCAGTAATTGACGAAGAAGTTCGACGTGGCGATGAGCAGCTTGGTTTGCGCCGGCATCTCCTGCCCCATGCTGCGAATGAATCCGGCCATCTTGGGCACGAGATAGATCATCATGAACAGGACGATGGCGACCACCACGGTTCCGAGGAAGGCCGGGTACATGATCAACTTCTTGGTGTGCGCCGCCAGTTCGTCCTGCCACTTCAGGGACTCCAGCAGGTTGGCAAGCACCTGGGGCAGTGCGCCGGTTTCCTCGCCCGAACGGATCAGGCTGACGATCACCTCATCGAAAGTCTGGGGGTGCTCGGCCATGGCCTGTGACAGCGTCTTGCCGCCCTCGATGCTCTCGATCATGCCGGCGAGGATTTCGCGAAACCTGGGGTTGTCGACGGTGTCGCGCAGATCCGTAAGGCTTTCAATCAGAGAAACGCCGGCACGTGCCAGTTGCTCAAGGTGGAAGCAGAAATTGATCAGTTCCTGGCGGGTGATCTTGCCGCGGTTCATGAAGCCGCCCTGCTTGACCGGGTCGCCGTTGATGAAATCAAGATCCATGCGACGCAGGCGCATTTCGAGGTCGATGATGTTGATCGCCTCGAGTTGCCCCAGAACCATGCGGCCCTGCTTGTTCACAGCCTTGTAGGCGTAGAGTGCCATTGAGTGTCGCTGGGGCGGACGCTTACATGCGTTCCGTCAGGTCGATGACACGGCCTACTTCCTCGATCGAGGTCGAACCGTCCAGCACCCGACGCAGGCCATCATCCGCCAGGGTCCGGAAGCCCTTGTCGAGCGCCATGGTGCGGATCTCGCGAAGCGGCGCGCGTCGGCCGATGAGGTCGTCGAGATCATGGTCGAGCCGCAGCATTTCCATGATGGCGATGCGGCCCCGGTAACCCTGGTAGTCGCAATGGTCGCACCCGGCGGCGCGGTAGATGACGGGCGCGGGTTGACCGCTGACGACGCCGATCAGCTTGCATTCGTGCGGCTCGGCCGGGTAGGGCTTGCGGCAATGGGTGCACAGGCGTCTCACCAGACGCTGGGCGATGATGCCGATGATGTTGCCGGCCATGATGTCGGGTAGCACGCCGATGTCGAGCAGGCGCGGTACCGCGCCCAGCGCGGAGTTGGTATGCAGGGTCGAATACACCTGATGGCCGGTCATCGCCGCGCGAAAGGCCATTTCGGCGGTGTCGGCGTCGCGGATTTCGCCGACCAGGATGATGTCCGGATCCTGGCGCATCATCGATCGAATGCCATTGGCGAAATCCAGCTTTGCCGATTCGGCGACCGAGGTCTGCCGGATCATGGCCATCGGATACTCGACCGGATCCTCGAGGGTCATGATGTTCACGCCCTCCTGGTTGATATGGTTGAGTACCGAGTAAAGGGTGGTGGTCTTGCCGCTGCCGGTCGGGCCCGTTACCAGGATGATGCCCTCGGGCCGGGCCACCATCAGCTTCATCAGGCTCATCTGCTGTTCGTCCAGCCCGAGCTTTTCGAGGGGCACGATGCCCTTCTGGCGGTCGAGGATGCGCAGGACGATGTTTTCGCCGTGGATGGTGGGCTGTGCGGCAACGCGAAAATCGACCGCCCGACCGCTGATGTTGATCGATATTCGTCCATCCTGGGGGGCGCGAGTTTCGGCAATGTTCATGCCGCTCATCACCTTCATGCGCACGGCCATTGCCGGCCAGTAGGTCTTGTGCAGGGCGCGGATCTGCCGCAGGATGCCATCGATGCGGTAACGGATGCGCAGGAAACTTGCCTCGGGCTCGAAGTGCACGTCTGAGGCGTCGTGCTTCACGGCGTCGGTCAGCAGCGCATCGACCAGCCGAACCACGGGCTGGCTGTATTCGTCAAGCGAGGCGGCGAGGCTGCGGTAGTCGATCTCGCCAGTTTCGATCTCGTGAAGGATGCCGTCGATCGAAAGTTCATGGCCGTAGTATTGGTCGATTGCCCGGGCAATTTCGGATTCACCGGCGATCAGCGTTTCGATCAGAAGATCGGGGTGAATCAGGGTGCGCAGCTTGTCCAGGGCGACAATGTCGTTGGGATCGGCGATTGCAATCTTCAGGCGCCGCTCGCGACGGGAGTAGCTCAGCGCAAGGAACAGGTGCCGTTTCGCCAGCTCGCGCGGGACCATGCGCAAGGCTTCCGGATCGATGATGGATCTGGCGAGGTCGACCGACTTGTGGCCCAGGGATTCGCCGAGTGCGTCTCGCAGTGTGGCTTCCGAGACGAATCCCAGCGCGACCAGCAGCTTGCCCACCGGCTGGTTCGATTTCATCTGCTCCAGCAAGGCAATGCGCAGCTGATCCTCGCTGATCACGCCCTGCGTGATGAGGATCTGCCCGATCGGCCTGCGGGGGCTTGGTGAATTCATATCGACGCGATTATCCCGTATCTGCCGGCAAGGGCAAGCCCTTGCCCCCGGGCGCTAGCGTTGCAACATTGGGATGCGGGCAGCAACCTTGGCGCGGTCGAAGGCGGCAGGGCGAGTTTCGGCGGATGCCACGGCCTGCGCATAATATTGGGCAGCGAGCTTGTTCTGGCGCAGATGTTCCAGACTGACCGCGAGGTTGAAAAGGATGTCCGGGTTCTCTGGTTCGGCGTTGTAGGCGCGGAAATAGGCTTGCTGTGCGTCGTTCCAGCGGCCCTGGCGCGCAAACAGGTTGCCCAGGGAAAAGTGCGGCGCAGCGAGTTCTGGCTGAGCGGTTGCCAGCGATTTCAGGCGATTCTCGGTAGCGCTCGGATCAACGTGCCCGCGCTGGTTCAGCAGGGCAGCAACTGCCACCGAATCCTGCGGGTCCAGTTCGACGATCTGGCGATAATAGGCATCAGCTTGTTCCGGTTGTCCCTGTCGCAGGGCAATCGCTGCAAGACCGTGCAATACGTCACGATTCCTCGGGTCGTTCTTGCGTGCCCGTTCATACTCGACTTTTGCCAGATTGAATTCACCGCGACCGAGGGCATCGTAACCTCGAGATATTGCCGGATCGACTCGCAAGGGCTCGCGGGTGATTCGGATCGGACTGTCATCCGGTGGGGGGAGGTCCGTGGTCCGTGCGCGGGGCGGACGTACCGGCTGTGGCCGCGCCGTAGCCCGCGTCTGGGTGGCCGGGACGGCGTCCTCGTCCTCGTCATTGATGGGGAGCGTTGGCTTTGCGCCTGCTTGCACGCCCGCTTCGGTCCGCAAACCGGTAGGCGAGGCAGGTGTCGGCGACGGCTGGACGGCAGCCAGGTTCGGGTTCGGGGCGGAGATGTTCGGTGTTGCTGGCGCGGCGGCCGGCTTGGGCGCCATCGGAATGGGCGGGGCTGGCGGGGCCAGCGCGATCATCGGCTTCTTGGGTTGCAACTGCCACCAGAAATAGCCGCCTATAGCGGCCACCGAGACTACGGTGAGCAGACCAATTGCAATGGCGAAGCCGCGGCGGCTATCGGGCTTTTCGGGCTGTTTTGCAGCGAAAAGGTTCTGTGCGGCAGCCTTGATCTGGTCGTCGGCCGTGCTGTCCGGCGTTGCCGGTCGGCGCTCCGGGACTATGGCCTGCCGTGTCGGAGCATCAATGCCGACAGGTTCAACGTTCGGAGGGGGAGGCGGTGCCGGCGTTTCCTTGCGTACGGCAGTTACCGGTGTCGCTGGTACTTGTCGCGCGGCATTGGCGACTTCTTCCAGGAAGCGCGCATCGAGCTCTTCGAGGTGCGAGCTGAGGGACATCGACGGTTCCGGGCGGGGATCCCTTACTTCAGGCGATTCCGCTGGCGGCCCTTCGTCGCTCGGTTCTAAAAGCGGCTCAAGCGTAAGCCCGCCGAACTGGACTTCCTCGGGTCCCGGTTCCTGATCGGTGGCACCCTGGCGTTTGGCCAGTTCGGCCTTCTTCAGGGCATCCATCAGAAGGCTCATCGAGCCGATTCTCCCTGCTCCGCGGCTGACCCGGCGTTGCGCGCCGGAGTGCCGAAGAAACTGCGTCCGGGCAACTGGCCGCGAAATGCCTGGTAATCGGCATTGATGCTTGGATCGCGGATGATGGTCGGCTTGAGGAAAATGACGAGTTCCGTTTTCGACATTGTGTCGCTGCGATTGCGGAAGAAGTTGCCCACGCCAGGAAGGTCGCCAAGTCCTGGAACCTGGCTAGCGCTGTTGCTCAGCTTGTCTTCCATCAACCCGCCCATGACGGCAACTTCACCGTCGGAGAGGCGCAGCATGGATTCCATCTCGCGGGTCTGGATTACCGGGACATTGTTGGTCGCGCCGAGATTGGGCGTCGGATCCTGAACCGATCCGGTCTGGCTCGAAATGGTGGGCCTGACGTTGAGAAGGATCGAGCCATTCTCGCTGATCTGTGGCGTCACGCTCATCACCAGGCCCACCGAAATCGATTTGGCGGTGGCGGTAAAGTTGTTGGTCGTGCCGGTGGTCGTGGTGGTGGAGTCGTTCTTGATCTCGAAATACACCAGATTGTTCACCACCTTCAGCATCGCTGTCTGGTTGTTGAGGACACTAAGCTTAGGGCTGGAAAGCACTTTCACTTTGCCGAAGGTCTCCAGCAGGCTCAGCGTCGACGACAGCCCAAGACCAGGTGCGACGTAGTTCAGCAGGAATGCGAAAGTTCCGGGCGCGGCACCAAAGTTGGGCGCAGTCGAGGAGGTGGTGAATGAGCCCGATGTCGTTGCCAGCGGGTTGGTTGCTGTAGTCGGATTCTGCGCGAGGGAAAAACCGGCCTGCGGATTTCCGGGGCGCAGGCTGCGCAGGCTTTGCCAGTTGATGCCCTGCTGGAAGGCGTCGTTCAAGCTGACTTCTGCGATGGTTGCCTCGATCACTACCTGGCGCCGGGCGTTGGCAAGTACCAGATCAAGATACTCCTGGACCTTGTCATGCTGGCGTGCTGTCGCACGCACGACAATGACGCCGGCTTCCGGATTGACGATGATCGATGCCGCCTCACGGAAGGTTGTGCGTTTCACCACCGTCGTGCCCTGCTGCTGAATGCTGGCGGGATTCGGGCTGGCGGCAATGCCTCCGGCCTGGCTACCGGTGCGGCCTTGTGCGGCGCCCGTCGATGCGCCTGTGCCGGTGGTTGCCTGCTGATCGGAGCGCTCTATGACGGTCTCGCTGGATCCTTCCGGCAGGATTTTGTCGGTTTCGTGCAGGATGTCCTTGAGGTTCTTCTCCAGCGACGACCAGAAATTATTGACCGCCGAACTCTTCACGGAGGTAGCCGAATTGTTTCCCGATCCGCTGGAGCTTGCTCCGGTCGCGCTGGTGCTGGTCGATGCGATCTGCGTATTGATCGATACCGATCCGCTCAATTCGCGAGACATATTGACGTAGTCAACCTTGTAGTTGCGCAGGTATGGGGTGTCCGGCATGACGGCAAGGTTGGGACCATCCAGTTCCCAGCGCATATCGATCTGTTTGGAGATACGCGTCAGGATCTGTTGCAGTGACTGGTCTATCGCGTTGATCGTCACAACCCCGTTGATGCCGGGATGGATGTCGACATTGAGCCGGGCATCCCTGGCGAGCGCAAAAAGCAGATCCTGAACCGGAATGTTGCGTACCGAAACCGAGTAGGACTCGGACTTTGCCGCTGGTTTAGGTGGCGGTGGCAAGGGGGTCGCGGCGACGGGCTGAGGAATGTCCGGGTTGGTATTTACCTGTACGTCGGCACGAATATGCCCGGCGGATGGGGGAGACGGCTGCAGCCCGGCGCATGCCGCAAGCAGTGCAGAGGCGGCGGCAATGGCAGGGAACTGCGGAATTACGGATGGGCGCAAGCGAGTCCCCAACGTAGATTAAAGGCCATAGTTAGCATAGCACGTTATATTTGTTACGCAACCCAATGATTTATTGGAATCAAGGCTACGCAGGAACTGTTGTTTTTTGGCTAACGCAAGCGTATCGCCTGGCGCGGATAGGGCCGGTTGGCCTGCATGACCTTGGGCAACTTGCGCATTGCTGCCACAGCGGACCTCCGTGAGGGGTAGTCACCATAGATTACTCCGTAACGAGGGGCGCCGCTGAGGGCGGAGTGGTAAATCCGCAGTTGATCCATGTCGGTACCGTCTGCGGACAAGCGTCGCAAAAGCGTTTCGACTTCGGCATGCCTGCCTTCGTCGGTGGCAAACAGCTGAATGAACCAGCGATCGTTCGATAGCTGGCGCAACCATTCCTTGCTGGCGTCAAGGCGTGCCCGGGTTAACGGCCCCAGACGTTCGTTGCCGACCACCAATGGTTTTTCGGGGTTGCCCTGGGCCGCATTGAGACTATCGGACTTGTCGGCGCCGCTCGCGGCTTGCGCCGGTGCCATCGCGACGCTTGTTGGCGGCGGTGCAACCGGCGCAGCTTGGTGCGCCGATGCAGTGCCTGCCCCTGGCTGACCATCCTGCGTGGATGCATTCGCCGGAGGGGGCGCTTGCGTGTTTGCAGGCGCTGCGGGGGGCTGTGCCGGCGAATTGCCTTCCGGCACGGGCTGGCTAGGGGAAAGCGCTGGCGCGACGGGCGCCGGGGCGGGATGTACGGTCTGTGGGGGCGCGGCGTCACTGCTGGCCAGCCAAATCAGGACGGCTGCGGTTACGAGGCCCGCCACCAGCAAAACCCATGGCCATGGAGAGCGGGGTTTCCTGCCCGAGCCGGCGGCATAGGTCGCATCACTGAATTCGCAGTCGCGAATGGCTGCCTGAGCTTCCTTGCTTCCTATCAGGTGGGTGCCGGCGGAAAATGCCGCAAGCAAGGACTTGTCGGCAATGATGTTGATGCGTCGGGTCAGTCCCTGCGAACTCTGCGCAATGAGCTTGATCGCTGCCGGAGCGAAGACGCTGGGCCCCCGGTAGCCGGCGGTACGCATGCGGAACTCGAGGTAGTTGGTGATGTCGTCGCGCACCAGTGGCTCAAGCCCGAAGTTGTGGGTGATGCGTTCCTTGAGCTGCCTCATGTCGGGACGAGCCAGGATGTCGTTCAACTCGGGCTGCCCGAAAAGCACGAGTTGCAGAAGTTTGCTGTGATTGGACTCCAGATTCGACAGCAGGCGGATTTCTTCTAGGGTGTCGGCCGGCATGGCATGGGCCTCGTCGATCAGCACTACTACCTGGCGTCCTTCGCTGTAAGACTGGATCAACTGGTCCTGCAGCGCGCGCATCACTACCGAGGTCCGCGCGTTGTCCGGGATCTCCAGACGCAGATCGTCGGCAATGGCGTAGAGGATGTCGTCGCGCGATAGCGACGGGTTTGCCAGATAAACGATGGTAACGGTTTCAGGCAGGCGCTCCATGAGCACCCGGCAAAGCATCGTCTTACCGCTGCCGACCTCGCCGCTGACCTTTACGATTCCTTCGTCATGGGTGATGGCATACACCAGCGCATCGAGGGTCGCGCCGCGGTTGGCGCCATCGAAAAAGAAGTCCGTGTGTGGCGTGATGCGGAACGGAGGTTCCTTCAGTCCGAAATGTTCAAGATACATGCGCCTTGTCCGTCCTGTCGTTGTTCACGTTCACTGTCGGGGAAGCCGCCTCTCGCGCGCAAGCGTTTCGATGCGGTTGTACAGCGTGGTTCGGTTGATTCCCAACAGGCGTGCCGCCTGGCTCATGTTCTCATGGGCCAGTTGTCGGGCCGCGTCAATGTACGCGGTTTCCCAAAGATGCAGCGTTGCATCCAGATTGAAGTCGTGGCTGCCCTGGATGTCCTTGAGGGCGATGGCAACCAGTTCAGCCCTGCTGGCCTTGGCCGGGGCGGTGAGCGAGGAGCTTGGACTTTCGTCCGTTTCTGGGTCAAGTTCGGCATCCAGCTCATCCAGGCTAACTTCCCTGCCGGCGAATTTGGTGGTCAAACGGATAGCGATGTTTCGCAATTCGCGGACATTGCCGGGAAATGGGTAGGCCATCACCCGCTTTTCCGCGGCAAGGCCCAGCCGGAATCCGGGCAGGCCCGCCTGGGTTGCGTAAACAGAACCGAAGTGACGCAGGAGTAGCAGGCGATCCTCAGCCAGGTCGCGCAAAGGCGGCACGGCCACTGTAAACACCGATAGCCGATGGTAAAGGTCGGCGCGGAAGCGCCCATCGCGAACCTCGCGCTTCAGGTCCCGGTTGGTGGCGGCGACGATGCGTGCCGACGAGCGACGGGAAGTGGTTTCACCAATGCGCTGGAATTCGCCGTTTTCAAGTACGCGAAGAAGTTTTGGCTGGAGCTCGAGCGGAAGTTCGCCGATCTCGTCCAGAAACAGCGTGCCGTCCGACGCATCTTCAAAGTAGCCCGGCCGCTGCCCCGAGGCTCCGGTAAATGCCCCCTTGGCATGGCCAAAGAGCGTTGCCTCGACCAGGTTCGGAGAAATCGCCGCGCAATTCAGGGCAAGGTAAGGACGTGCCCCCCGCTCTGAAAGCTTGTGGAGTGCCGCCGCGGCAAGCTCCTTGCCGCTCCCGGATTCGCCCTCGATCAGGACCGGAAACGGTGACCCCGCATACTGGCGCAACTGGGAACGAAGCTTTTGCAATGGGGCGCTGGCGCCAATGAAGCCGTCGCCACTTTCGCTGGCTGTGTCGTCGAACGCCAGTACGCGCCGAATCAGTTGTCGCAGATTTTCCGGATCGGCTGGCTTGGCGACGAATTCGGTTGCACCGAGCGCCCGCGCATGGCGGGCGTTGAGCTCGTCACTCTGTCCGGACAGCACGACAATCCTGGTTGCCGGTGAATGCGCGAGGATGTCCGCTATCAGGGCAAAACCTTCGTCTGGCCGATGGGGGGTTGGCGGCAAGCCGAGGTCGATCAGGGCCAACGCCGGCGGAATGGGACCTGAACGCAGGCGGCCAACTGCTTCAGTACGCGTCGCAGCCGTCGTGACGTCATAGTCGCGGCCAAGAAAAAAGCCGAGACCGTCCGCGATGAGCGGGTCGTCATCGACGATCAGTAAACCGATAGTCCTGTCGTTGGCGGTCAACTCGGGTCCGCGGCTGGTTTTCGATTCTGGGATGCTAGCGGATTCCCGGTGGATTCCATTATGTGGGGTGCCGGAGGTTTACCCCGCACTTCGCTGCTTGCACCAGATGCCGGCAGGGGCGGTTCTGATAAAATCGCCCGCCCAACTTGAGCCGGCTGCCCTCCCGGTGAGGAAATGACTCAGGAACCCCTCGTTGAAATCCGCGATCTGAACTTCACCTACGACGGCCGGCCTGTGCTCACCGGAATCAACATGACGATTCCGCGAGGAAAGGTTGTTGCGGTCATGGGCAGTTCCGGTTGTGGCAAGACGACCACCCTGCGTCTGATCGGCGGACAACTTCGGCCGACCTCGGGATATGTCAAAGTCGCTGGACAATCCGTACATCAACTCGACGGTGACGGGCTTTACGCTCTGAGACGCCGCATGGGTATGCTCTTCCAGTTTGGCGCCTTGTTTACCGACATGTCGGTGTATGACAATATCGCCTTCCAGATGCGCGAACATACTGATTTGCCGGAAAGCGTGATACGCGACCTGGTGATGATGAAGCTGCATGCGGTCGGATTGCGCGGTGCGCATGACTTGATGCCCGCAGAGCTCTCCGGTGGCATGGCGCGCAGGGTCGCGCTGGCCAGGGCGGTTGCGCTGGATCCTATGTTGATCATGTACGACGAGCCATTCGCCGGGCTGGATCCGATTTCGCTCTCTATCATCGGCGAGTTGATTCGCAAGCTGAACGACGTACTGGGCGCCAGTTCGGTCGTTGTGACCCATGATGTGCAGGAATCGCTCAAAATAGTGGACTATGTCTATTTCGTGTCGGCAGGGAAGATCGTTGCGGAAGGTACGGCCGAGGAAATCAAGCGTTCCACGGTGCCTTACGTTCATCAGTTTGTCTGGGGCGAGGCCGATGGCCCCGTCCCCTTCCATTACCCGTCGCGTCCCTATGGCGACGAATTGATGGAGAGGGCCTCGCAACGTGGATAACGCAATTGCCCGAGCGCTGAGAGCCCTGGGCCAGAAGGTGACGTCGCGCATCTGGCGTCTGGGCTACGCCAGCCGCTTTTTCTTCGCCATGCTCATCCATTCGGGCACGGCGTTGCGCCGTCTGAATCTGACGATTCGCGAGATCTACTTCACCGGCGTCCTGAGCCTAATCATCATCCTCGTGTCCGGCATGTTTGTCGGCATGGTGCTTGGACTTCAGGGCTACGATACGCTGCAGCGCTATGGTTCAACCGAGGCTCTGGGCGTATTGGTTTCCCTGTCACTGGTGCGTGAGCTGGGCCCGGTGGTGGCGGCCCTGTTGTTCGCCAGCAGGGCGGGGTCGGCGATCACCGCCGAGATCGGAATGATGAAGGCGACCGAGCAGCTTTCCGCGATGGAGATGATGGCGGTCGACCCGATTGCCCGGGTGGTCGCCCCCCGCTTCTGGGGCGGCGTAATCTCGATGCCGCTTCTCGCGGCGCTGTTCTCCGCCATGGGCATTTTTGGCGGCTATCTGGTGGGCGTTCAACTGATCGGGGTCGATGAAGGTTCGTTCTGGTCGCAAATGCAGGCATCGGTGGATTTTCGCGAGGATATCCTCAACGGCGTGATCAAGAGCGTCGTTTTCGGCATCATCGTCAGCTGGGTGGCGGTGTTCGAGGGCTACGACGCCGAGCCGACAGCCGAAGGTGTTTCCGGGGCAACCACCCGGACCGTTGTAACATCCTCGCTTGCCATCTTGGCGGCGGACTTTGTTCTTACCGCTTTCATGTTTACAGGGACATGACATGAGTCGCACAACTCTGGACCTCTGGGTCGGATTTTTCGTTGCCGTGGGACTGGGAGCCTTGTTGTTTCTTGCCCTCAAGGTAGGCAACATGGCGTCCTCAAGCAGCGGCGACACTTATGCAGTTCAGGCCAAATTTGATAACATCGGCGGCTTGAAGGTGCGTGGGGCGGTAAAAAGCGCGGGTGTGGTGGTCGGGCGTGTCGCTGAAATCCGGTTCGATCCGGAAAGTTATGTCGCGGTTGTGACCATCAATGTTGATTCGCGATACAAGTTTCCCCGAGATACCTTTGCGACGATCAATACGTCAGGCTTGCTTGGCGAGCAGTACATAGGGTTTGAAGTGGGTGGCGATTCTGCAATGCTGAAGGCCGGAGATACAATCAAGAAAACGCAGTCGGCGGTTGTTCTGGAAAAGCTGATCAGCCAGTTCATGTTCAACAAGGCCGCCGAGGATGGCGCCAAGTAGCAGTTCACAGGTGTCCGAACAGAAAATGAAAAACATGCTTTCAGCCCAACTCAGAACCATTGCCATCACTGGCCTGTCGGTAGCCTTGCTCGCCGGATGTGCTTCGTCAGGCAATCCCAAGGACCCCATCGAGGGTTTCAACCGGGCGATGTTCGCATTCAACGAGGGGCTTGATTCGGTCATTGTGAAGCCTGTCGCCAAGGGCTACGACGCGGTGCTGCCTTCCCCGATCCGGACCGGTGTCACCAATTTCTTTGCCAACATCGAGGATGTGTTCATCGGGGTGAATAACCTGCTGCAAGGCAAGGTTCCCGAGGCGATCAACGATTTTGGCCGGGTAGCTATCAATACCACCATTGGTTTGCTCGGGGTTCTCGACGTTGCCTCCGATGCCGGGCTGCAAAAGCACGAAGAGGATTTTGGCCAGACGTTTGGGCGCTGGGGTGTCGGGAATGGTGCTTACGTGGTCATTCCGGTGTTTGGACCGCGCACGGCAAGGGATACAGTTGGCCTGGTGTTGGATGTCGCGACCGATCCCGTCGCGGAGCATCGCCCCAAGCGTACCCGCGATGCAGCCCTCGTGCTGCGCATGATCAATGATCGTGCCAACCTTCTTCCGGCCGACAAGGTAGTCGAAGAGGCCGCCCTCGACAAGTATTCCTACATGCGTGACGCCTATCTTCAGCGCCGCCGCAACCTGATTCACGACGGTAATCCTCCGCGTGATGCCGAGGCCAGCGCCGATATCGAGCCCTTGGCACCCCGGGCCGAGCTGGAAGCGATCAAGGTGGCCCATACCCAACTTCAGTCCGCCGCCCAATAACTGCAATCGAAGCGCCGCGTGCGTCCGGCGTTGCTGCATCAGGAAAACCACATGAAAGTCGTATTTGCCTTGCTTTGCTCGCTGCTGTTTGCTGTTTCCGCGGGGGCACAGGAGATCGCGCCCGACCTTATGGTCAAGAACGTGACCAACGAAGTACTGGAAATCGTTCGCAAGGACAAGGAAATCCAGTCCGGTAGCACCCGCAAGGCCACTGAACTGATCGAGTCGAAGGTCCTGCCGCATTTCAATTTTGCCCGCATGACCCAGCTGGCCATGGCCCGTGACTGGCGCCAGGCGACGCCTGCGCAGCAGAAGGCCTTGTCCGACGAGTTTCGCGCCCTGCTTGTCCGCACCTATTCAAAGGCATTGACCGAGTACAAGAACCAGACCATCGCCTTCAAACCGTTTGCCCTCAAGGCGGGAGAGACCGACGTCAGGGTTCGCAGCGAAATCAAGCAGTCCGGCGCGGGAAAGAACATCGAACTCGACTATTTCCTCGAGAAGTCCGGCGCCGTCTGGAAGGTCTACGACATCGAAGTTGGTGGCATAAGCCTGGTTACCAACTACCGCGAGTCCTTTGCCAGTGAAGTCCGCAGCAACGGCATTGATGGCCTGATCAAGTCCCTTCAGGCGAAAAACAAGTCTGGCGAGGCCGCGTCAGGGAAGAAATGATCCGCATATCCGGCGATCGTGTCGAAGTGTCGGGGCCGATGTTGATGCCCGACGCGTCGAAGCTGCTGGCCGAAGGTGAGGCGGCGATTGCCCAGCGAGCCTCGGTCTTCGATCTGTCAGGCGTTACGGAAATGGACTCTTCGTGTCTGGCGGTAATATTCGGCTGGATGCGTGCCGCGCGCGACGCCGGCGTGACCGTCAGGCTTCTCGATCCGCCGCGAAATTTGCTGAGCCTGGCGGAAGTTTACGGCGTTACCGAGCTGCTGCCGTCGAACTGACCATGGCGTTCGCGCCAGGTCCTGCCAATGTTGCCCGCGATCCGTATTGAGCAAGTCTGCAAGCGCTTTGGCAATGTCCTGGCGCTGGACGGTGTAGACCTTGAAATCCACCAGGGCGAGTTCTTTGGCCTGCTCGGTCCCAACGGTGCCGGCAAGACGACGCTGATTTCGGCGCTGGCCGGTCTCGTTCGACCGGACGCCGGCCGGCTGCGTGTCATGGACCACGACGTTCAGTCCGACTATCGCGCGGCGCGCAGGCAACTCGGGGTCGTGCCGCAGGAACTGGTCTTCGACCCTTTCTTCACGGTGCGCGAGTCGCTGCAGATCCAGTCTGGCTATTTCGGCATTACCGGCAACGACGCCTGGATCGACGAGATTCTTGACAAGCTCGGCCTGGGTTCCAAGGCCCATGTCAACATGCGCATGCTCTCCGGTGGCATGAAGCGGCGGGTGCTGGTGGCTCAGGCACTGGTGCATCGGCCTCCGGTCATCGTGCTCGATGAGCCGACCGCCGGCGTCGATGTCGAATTGCGGCAGACCTTGTGGGCCTTCATCCGGCGCCTGAACGAGGATGGACACACGATCGTGCTGACGACTCACTACCTCGATGAGGCCGAGATGCTGTGCAACCGCATCGCCATGCTCAAGGCCGGGCGCATCGTCGCGCTGGATACCACTGACAATCTCTTGCGCCGTTTTTCCTCACACAGCCTGCGGGTTCGGCTTGAGAGCCAGGTTCCGGACCGGATGCGTGCCCTGTTTCCGGAGGCGCAGCATGCCGATGGATGGTGGTCCCTTCCGTTCCAGGCTTTTGCCAGCGTGGAGGGCTTGCTGGCACAACTGCGGGAGCAGGGTTTGGGGCTTGCCGACCTCGAAATCGGCAAGCCGGACCTGGAAGAGGTTTTCGTGCGGGTGATGAGGGAGTCGCAGTCGGGAGCACCGGGTGACTAGCGGCTTCGCCACCCTGCTCTACAAGGAGGTGCTGCGCTTCTGGAAGGTAGCGGCACAGACTGTTGCCGCCCCCGTACTGACTGCGCTGCTGTACCTGCTGATTTTTTCGCACGTGCTGGCAGGCCATGTCAGGATACACGGGATCGAATATACGGCGTTCCTGATCCCGGGCCTGGTCATCATGTCGGTGCTGCAGAATGCCTTCGCCAACTCGTCCTCGTCGCTGATCCAGTCCAAGGTTACCGGCAACATTGTCTTCGTCCTGCTGCCGCCGATCTCCTATCTTGAGTTCTATTCCGCCTATGTCCTTGCTGCGGCGGTGCGCGGTATTGTCGTCGGCGCCGGCGTGCTGCTGGCGACCCTCTGGTTTGCGCCCCTGCGTTTCGATCAGCCTGCCTGGATCGTGGTGTTTGCCGTGCTCGGCGGCGGCATCCTTGGCAGCCTGGGTGTGATCGCCGGGATCTGGGCCGAAAAATTCGACCAGCTGGCCGCCTTCCAGAATTTCCTGATCATGCCCCTGACCTTCCTTTCTGGTGTCTTCTACTCCGTGCATTCATTGCCGCCGTTCTGGCAGGAGCTGTCACACTGGAATCCGATTTTCTACATGATAGATGGCTTTCGCCATGGCTTCTTCGGTGTCTCTGATGCCTCTCCCTGGCTCAGCCTGGGCGTCGTCGGAACCTGTCTGGCGATTCTTTCTGTCTTCACGCTTAACCTGCTGAAGCGCGGCTACAAGCTGCGCGCCTGAGGAGTCCACCATGCTCGACCCGAAGCAAATCGAATCCTGGATCGCGGCTGAACTGCCCTGCGATCATCTTGCCGTCGATGGTGACGGACATCACTTCGCTGCAGTGATCGTCAGTGGCGAGTTTGCCGGACTCAATCGTGTCAGGCGGCAGCAGCGCGTGAACGCCATACTCAAACCACGCTTCGACTCCGGCGAACTGCATGCCCTGTCGATGCAGACGTTGACGCCCGACGAGTGGAAGGCGAATGGATAAGCTGCTGATCGCGGGGGGGCCTCCTCTCGCCGGGGAGATCCCGATATCCGGTGCCAAGAACGCCGCCCTGCCCCTGCTCTGCGCGGCACTGCTGACGCGCGAGCCGGTGACCTTCACCAATGTGCCGCGGTTGAACGACATCGGCACCATGCTCAGGCTCCTCGCGCAGATGGGGGTCAAGGTATCCCGCGAGAGCGCAAAAGTCGGCGCTGGCGACACGGTGACCCTGGATGCGTCGGGCCTCGACAACGCGGTTGCGCCCTACGAAATGGTCAAGACCATGCGGGCCTCCATCCTGGTGCTTGGGCCCTTGGTGGCGCGCACCGGCGAGGCCCGGGTGTCCCTGCCCGGCGGCTGCGCCATTGGCGCGCGTCCGGTGGACCAGCACATCAAGGGCTTGACGGCCATGGGTGCCGAAATCGCTGTCGAGCATGGCTATGTGCATGCGCGCGCAACCAGACTCAAAGGTGCCCGACTGTTCACCGACATGGTCACGGTGACCGGCACCGAGAACCTGATGATGGCGGCCTGCCTCGCCCTGGGGGAAACCGTCATCGAGAACGCGGCGCGCGAGCCGGAAGTGGTCGATCTCGCCAACTGCCTGGTTGCCATGGGTGCGCGGATATCGGGTGCGGGCGGCGATGTCATTCGCATTCAGGGGGTAGACGCGCTGCATGGAGCGACCCATCGGGTGATGCCCGATCGGATCGAGACCGGTACCTACCTGTGCGCGGCTGCCGCCACGGGCGGCGAGGTGCGCCTGACCGGAACCTCGTCGTCCTATCTTGACGCGGTGATCGACAAGCTCATGGACACAGGCTGCGAGGTGGTTTCCGAACGCGACGCGATTCGCCTTAAGGCGCCGCAGCGGCTGACCGCCGTGAGCCTGCGCACGGCGCCCTATCCCGCATTCCCTACCGACATGCAGGCCCAGTTCATGGCGCTTAACGCGGTCGCCGACGGCACGGCGGTGATTCGCGAAACCATTTTCGAGAACAGGTTCATGCACGCGGTGGAACTGATCCGCCTCGGCGCGGACATCCGCATCGACGGCAACACCGCGGTGGTCAGGGGCGTCGGCAAGCTGGACGGCGCCACGGTAATGGCCACCGACCTGCGGGCCTCGGCGAGCCTGGTGATTGCCGGTCTGGTGGCCCAGGGCGAAACCCTGATCGACCGGATCTACCATCTTGACCGCGGATACGAAGGCCTGGAAACCAAGCTGGCCGCCTTGGGCGCGCGCGTCCAGCGGGTAAAATGAGCGCATGAGCGGAATCACCATTGCCCTGTCCAAGGGGCGCATCTTCGAAGAAACCTTGCCCTTGCTGGCGGCAGCTGGCATTGTCCCCGCGGAAGATCCCGAGAAATCCCGCAAACTGATCATTCCGACCAGTCGCGACGACGTGCGTGTGGTGATCGTGCGCGCATCCGATGTGCCGACCTATGTACAGTACGGCGCTGCCGACCTTGGCATCGCCGGCAAGGATGTGCTGCTGGAACATGGCGGCACCGGGCTGTACCAGCCGCTGGACCTGTGCATCGCGCGCTGCCGCATGTGCGTGGCCGCGCCGATCGGCTTCGACTATGCCGCAGCGGTTCGGCGCGGTGCGCGCCTGCGGATCGCGACCAAGTACATTTCCGTCGCCCGCGAGCATTTCGCCGCCAAGGGCGTGCACGTCGACCTCATCAAGCTGTATGGCTCGATGGAACTCGCCCCGCTTGCCGGACTGGCCGACGCAATCGTTGACCTCGTGTCGAGCGGCGCCACGCTGAAGGCCAACAATCTGCTCGAAGTTGAAGAGATCATGCCGATTTCCTCGCGCCTGATCGCCAATCAGGCGGCGCTGAAGATCAAGCGTGAGCTCCTGCAGCCGGTGATCGCGGCCATCCAGGGAGCGATCAAGTGATCCGCCGCCTGTCCTCGGCCCAGCTCGGCTTTGGCAAGGCGCTGGATGATCTCCTGCACTTCGACAATTCGACCGACGAGGCCATCGAACGCGTCGTCGCGGAGATCCTCGCCCGTGTGCGTGCCGAAGGCGATCCTGCGGTACTCGACTACACGCGCCGCTTCGACAAACTCGACATCGGCTCCATGACCGAACTGGAATTGCCACGCGCGGAGTTGCGCCATGCCCTCGACCGCCTGCCGGCGGCGCAGCGCAAGGCACTCGAAGCCGCGGCACAGCGAGTGACCAGTTACCACGAACGGCAGAAGTCCGAATCCTGGAGCTTCGTCGAGGCGGACGGTACCCGGCTCGGGCAGAAGGTGACGGCGCTGGATCGTGTGGGCCTTTACGTTCCCGGCGGCAAGGCAGCCTATCCCAGCTCGGTGTTGATGAATGCCTTGCCGGCCAAGGTCGCCGGTGTCGGCGAACTGATCATGGTGGTGCCGACCCCGCGCGGCGAGCGCAACGCCCTGGTGCTGGCAGCAGCCTGCCTGGCCGGCGTCGACCGGGTATTCACGATTGGTGGCGCACAGGCCGTGGCGGCGCTGGCCTACGGCACCCAGACCATTCCCCAGGTCGACAAGATTGTCGGCCCGGGCAATGCCTATGTCGCGGCGGCCAAGCGCCGGGTCTTCGGCACCGTCGGTATCGACATGGTGGCCGGGCCTTCGGAAGTGCTGATCATCGCCGATGCGACGGCAAATCCCGACTGGGTAACCATCGACCTGTTCGCCCAGGCCGAGCATGACGAGCTTGCCCAGTCGATCCTGCTTTGTCCTGACGAAGGCTTCATCGGCAAGGTGGCGGCGAGCATCGAGCGCCTGCTGCCGACCATGCCGCGGCGCGAGGTGATTGCGGCGTCGCTCGATGGCCGCGGTGCGCTGATCCAGGTTGCCGACCTTGCCGAGGCCTGCGAGATCGCCAATCGGGTCGCGCCGGAGCATCTCGAACTCTCGGTTGCCGATCCGGGGCCGCTGGTGGACAGAATTCGCCACGCGGGGGCGATATTCGTCGGGCACTATGCATCGGAGTCGCTTGGTGATTACTGCGCGGGACCGAACCATGTGCTGCCGACCTCCCGCAGCGCCCGGTTCTCTTCGCCGCTCGGGGTCTACGATTTCCAGAAGCGTTCCAGCATCATCGAGGTGTCGGCCGCCGGTGCACGATCGCTTGGACCGGTGGCAGCCACGCTTGCCCACGGCGAAGGCTTGACGGCGCATGCGAATGCGGCGGAGTATCGACTGAAGTAGCGTGTTTCGCCGCCGTCTCGCCAGCGCCGACTTTTGTCTCGGCGCCGGGGCGATACTGAGATTCAGGTGGCAATCTCTTTCAACGCGGCAACCAGACGTTCGCACTGTTCGTCGGTGCCGACCGTAATGCGCAGGTGCTGTTCGATCCGCGGCAGGGCGAAATGGCGCACGATGATTCCGCGCTCCCGCAAGGCCCTGGCCAGCCCGGCAGCGTCATGCCCTGGATGCCGGACGAAGACGAAGTTCGCGGCCGACGGCACAACCTCGAAGCCGAGCCTCGCAAGCTCGCCCACCAGCCGTTCGCGGGTCGCCACCACTGCCGCGCAGGAGCGCTCGAAATGCGCGCGATCCTCGAAGGCGGCAACGGCGCCGGCTATCGCCAGGCGGTCCAGGGGATAGGAATTGAAGCTGTTCTTCACCCGTTCGAGCGCTTCGATCAGTACCGCGTGGCCGACGGCGAAGCCGACACGAAGGCCGGCAAGCGCCCGCGACTTGGAAAGGGTTTGCACCACCAGCAGGTTAGGATGGGCCACTGTCAGGGGGATAGCGCTTTCGCCGCCGAAGTCGACATAGGCTTCGTCGATTACCACCACCGAATCCGGATGGGCCGCCAGCAGGGATTCGATGGCCCGCAGTGGCAGGAGCCGTCCCGTCGGCGCATTGGGGTTCGGGAAAATGATCCCGCCGTTCGGCCTGGCGTAGTCGTCGACGTCTATCGAGAAATCGTCACGCAGGGGAATGGTTTCGAACCGTATGCCGTAGAGCCCACAGTAAACCGGGTAGAAGCTGTAAGTGATATCCGGAAACAGCAAGGGCCGCGGGTGTTTCAGCAGGCCGAGAAAGACATGGGCCAATACCTCGTCCGAACCGTTGCCGACGAAGACGTTTTCGGGCGCGACGCCGTGACAGCGGGCAATGGCGCGTTTCAGGGCCTCGCAGTTCGGGTCCGGATACAGCTTCAGGGCTTCGTCGGCTGCCGCGCGAATGGCGTCGATCGCACGTGGTGAGGGCCCGTAGGGGTTCTCGTTGGTGTTCAGCTTGACGAGGTTGGCGATCTTCGGTTGCTCGCCCGGAACATAGGGCGTGAGCTGATTGACGACATCGCTCCAGAAGCGGCTCATGGCGGGTGTGATTCAGAAGTGGACCGGTGATTGACGGCTTGCCGCCGCATGCGGCAACCTAGGCGGATGGTATCATGCGCCTGTCCATCCTCAGCCTGATCGCCCCCGCCATGCGGCAAGCAGAAGTCATCCGCAATACCCTTGAGACCAAGATACGCGTTGTCGTCAATCTTGACGGCACGGGTACCTCCTCGCTGTCGACCGGCGTCGGCTTTTTCGACCACATGCTCGACCAGATCGCCCGCCACGGCATGATCGACCTCACGGTGGAGGCGACCGGTGACCTGCACATCGATGCCCATCATACTGTCGAGGATGTTGGCATCACGCTCGGTCAGGCGCTGACCAAGGCCTGGGGAGACAAGAAGGGACTGCGTCGCTATGGGCATGCGTATGTGCCTCTGGACGAGGCCTTGTCGCGGGTTGTGGTTGATCTTTCCGGTCGCCCAGGGCTGGTGTTCAACGTCCCGTTCACGCGGGCGACGATCGGCGAATTCGATGTCGATTTGGTCCGCGAATTTTTCCAGGGACTGGTGAACCACGCCGCGATCACGATTCACGTCGACGCCCTGCGTGGAGAGAATGCCCATCACCAGGCCGAGACGGCCTTCAAGGCCTTCGCCCGGGCCCTGCGCATGGCAATCGAAACCGATCCGCGCGGCGCGGGGGCGATTCCTTCCACCAAGGGCGCACTCTGATCTCTCGTCGATGAGCTCCGTCGTTGTGGTGGATTACGGCATGGGCAACCTGCGATCGGTTGCCAAGGCCATTGAGCATGTCGCTCCCGAGGCCGGGGTACGCATCAGTTCCAGCGCGCGGGATATAGCAGCGGCCGCCCGGGTGGTCGTACCGGGGCAGGGCGCGATGCCCGATTGCATGCGTGAACTGGCTGCGCGGGGCCTGCGCGAGGCGGTCGTGCAAGCGGCCGCCGAGAAGCCTTTCCTGGGTATTTGCGTTGGCCTGCAGATGCTTTTTGGCCATGCCGAGGAAGGCGATGTCCTGGGGCTGGAGGTCCTGCCCGGGCGCGTCCCCCGGTTCCCGGAAGCGGCGATGGTGGCGACCGACGGTTCACGCCTCAAGGTGCCGCATATGGGCTGGAACAGGGTGCATCAGGCCGAATCCCACGCCGTGTGGGACGGCATCGAGGACGACACCCGCTTCTATTTCGTACACAGCTATTACGTCGAACCCGGTGATCCCGCGCTGATCGCGGGTTCAACCCATTACGGCATCCCCTTTACCAGCGCGGTTGCCCGCGATAACATCTTTGCTGTCCAATTCCATCCAGAAAAGAGCGCCCAGGCCGGCTTGCGGCTGTTGGCGAACTTTGTCCGCTGGAATCCCTGACTTCCCGCTTTTTCTGCCGCCAGTGTTGCCCACAATCTCATGCTGCTGATTCCCGCCATCGATCTCAAAGACGGCCATTGCGTCCGCCTCAAGCAGGGTGCCATGGAGGACGCCACGGTCTTTTCGGAAGAGCCTGCCGCCATGGCGCGCCACTGGATAGCCAACGGCGCGCGACGGCTGCATCTGGTCGACCTCAACGGCGCATTCGCCGGCAAACCCAAGAACGAGCCGGCGATCAAGGCAATTCTCGACGAAGTGGGTGACGAGATACCGGTTCAATTGGGTGGCGGGATTCGTGACCTGGATACCATCGAACGCTGTCTCGACGACGGCATCAGCTATGTGATCATCGGTACTGCCGCGGTCAAGAATCCCGGGTTCCTGCACGATGCCTGCGGTGCCTTTCCAGGCCACATCATCGTCGGCCTGGACGCCCGCGACGGCAAGGTCGCCGTCGATGGCTGGTCGAAGATGACGGGACACGATGTTGTCGATCTCGCCCGCAAGTTCGAGGACTACGGCGTCGAGGCCGTCATTTACACGGATATCGGCCGTGACGGCATGATGACCGGGGTCAATGTCGAGGCGACCGTCAAGCTGGCCCAGGCCCTGCGCATCCCGGTAATCGCCAGTGGTGGCATCGCCAGCGTGAAGGACGTCAAGGCGCTGTGTGCCGTCGAAGGCGAGGGCATCATGGGCGCCATCACCGGACGGGCCATTTACGAGGGCAGTCTCGATTTCCGCAAGGCCCAGGCGGAAGCCGACAAGTCGACGAAAGCGTCCGCAGCCTGACGGCTGGCCCATGCTAGCCAAGCGCATCATTCCCTGTCTCGACGTCAACGCCGGGCGCGTGGTGAAGGGCGTCAATTTCGTCGAACTGCGAGATGCCGGCGATCCGGTGGAAATCGCCCGGCGCTACGATGACCAGGGGGCGGACGAGATCACGTTCCTGGATATCACCGCGAGTTCCGACGACAGGGACATCATCCTGCACATCGTCGAGGCGTGCGCCGAGCAGGTGTTCATTCCGCTGACCGTCGGCGGCGGCGTGCGCAAGGTTGAGGACGTGAGGCGGTTGCTCAACGCCGGCGCGGACAAGGTCAGCATGAATACCGCTGCGGTGCAGAATCCGCAACTGGTGGCCGATGCCTCGGGCAAGGTCGGCAGCCAATGCATCGTCGTCGCAATTGATGCCAAGCAGACTTTGCCGGGGCGCTGGGAGGTATTTACCCATGGCGGACGCAACAATACCGGCATTGATGCCGTCGAATGGGCACGCAGGGTCGAACAATTGGGTGCCGGTGAAATCCTGCTCACCAGCATGGACCGTGACGGCACCAAGGCAGGATTCGACCTGCCGCTGACGCGGGCGATTTCGGACTCGGTGCGGATTCCCGTGATAGCCAGCGGCGGAGTGGGCACGTTGCAGCATCTCGCCGATGGGGTCACCGAGGGCAGGGCGGATGCGGTACTGGCGGCGAGCATATTCCACTACGGTGAGTACACCGTGCGCGAGGCCAAGGAGTACATGCGCCAGCGCGGCATCGAGGTAAGGCTGTGACCGATGCCGGAGATGACTGGCTGGACGCCGTCCGCTGGGACGAACAGGGCCTGGTGCCCGCCATTGCTCAGGATTCGCGCAGCGGTGAAGTGCTGATGTTTGCCTGGATGAATCGGGAATCCCTGGCGTTGAGCGCGGAAACCGGCAGCGCCGTGTATTGGTCGCGCTCCCGCGGACGCCTGTGGCGCAAAGGCGAAGAGTCGGGCCATACGCAAAGAATCGTTGAACTGCGCGTCGATTGCGACAAGGACGTCGTGCTCATGAAGATCGAGCAGGTGGGCGGGATTGCATGTCATACCGGGCGACGGAGCTGTTTTTTCAGCCGTCTCGAAGATGGGCGCTGGGTCGAAGTGGATCCGGTGATCAAGAATCCCAAGGAGATCTACAAATGATTGACCTCGAAGTTATCCATCGTGTTCAGGCCACCTTGCGTGAGCGCAAGGGGGCGGCGCCCGACTCATCCTACGTCGCCAGCCTGTACGCCAAGGGCACCGATGCGATTTGCAAGAAAGTGGCCGAAGAGGCGGCAGAGACGATCATGGCCGCCAAGGATGGCGATCGGCTCCACCTTGTGCGCGAAGTGACCGATCTGTGGTTCCACAGCATGGTGCTGCTGGCGCAGTTCGATATCGGTGTTGACGATGTGGTTGTCGAGTTCCGCCGTCGCGAAGGCATTTCCGGGATCGACGAGAAGAACAGCCGGGGTGCCTGATCATGAGCGATTGCATCTTCTGCCGTATCGTTCGTGGTGAGATCCCGTCGAAAAAGATATACGAAGACGATGAAATTTTCGCCTTCCACGACATCAATCCGATCGCCCCGGTTCATTTCATGATCGTGCCGAAAGTGCATGTCGCGTCGCTGATGGAAGTGGACGACGCGCATCAGATGACGCTTGGCCGGATCCTGCTCAAGGCCAACGAACTGGCAAAAGGGCAGGGGCTGAATGAGGGCTTCCGTACCATCATCAACACGGGACGGATCGGTCATCAGGAGGTGTATCATCTCCATGTTCACATTTTGGGCGGTCCCGAGCCACTCGGGTCCATGCTAAAGCGCAGGGCGCCCTGACGCGACGGCGAGCGAGGAGAGAAAACAATGGGATCTTTCAGCATCTGGCACTGGCTGATCGTGCTGGTGATTGTCATGCTGGTATTCGGTACCAAGAAGCTGCGCAACATCGGTTCCGATCTGGGGGGGGCGGTAAAAGGGTTCAAGGATGGCATGAAAGAGTCATCCGCCGACAAGCCTTCCGAGCCAGCACAAGTGACCGGGCAGACGATTGACGTCGAAGCTCGGCGGGAACAAACCAAGAGCTGATAGGCCTGCCCGCTTCCGAAGGGGGCGGCGCGAAACTAGAGCCACTCCCTTGCCGGACCTTTCCCTAAAGCTACGCAATGTTTGATATCGGTTTCACCGAACTGACGGTGATCGCGGTCGTGGCGCTGATTGTCATCGGGCCCGAGCGTCTTCCCAAGGTCGCGCGCACAGCCGGGCATCTTCTCGGGCGTTTGCAGCGCTATGTGGGCGACGTCAAGGCTGACATCAACCGGGAAATGCAGCTCGACGAGTTGAAGAAGCTGCAGCAGCAAGTTACCACGCAGGTTAACAGCCTGGAGGCCTCGGTAACACATGAGATGCGCGAGATCGAGAACACGGTCGACACGGCGGTCGCACCGGTGCGCGACCTTGCTGGCGAGGCAACCGAGGCGGCCGCGGAGACGCCCGTGAGCGCCATCGCCGCAAGTTCCGACCAAAGCGTTGCCGAAGACAAGCGCTGATGTCAGATCAACAGGAAACTTTCCTCTCCCATCTGGTCGAGCTGCGGGATCGGCTGATCCGTGCGCTGGTGGCCGTGCTCATTGCCTTCGTGCCGCTGGCATTTTTTGCCCGCGAGCTCTATTCGGTTCTTGCCGCGCCGCTGCTCGCCAGCCTGCCCAGCGGAGGGCAGATGATTGCCACCGATGTGGTCGGTGTATTTCTGGTTCCCATGAAGGTAGCCCTGGCGGTTGCATTCCTGGTCGTGCTGCCCTTCGTGCTTTACCAGGCATGGGCCTTTGTCGCGCCCGGTTTGTATGCGCACGAGAAAAAACTGGCAATCCCGCTGCTCGCGGCATCGGTCGTGCTTTTCTTTGTCGGTATGGCCTTTGCCTACTTCGCGTTCTTCCCCATGGTGTTTGGCTTCATGGCCCAGTTTGCGCCGGAGGGAGTCGCATGGATGACCGACATCGAAAAATACTTTTCCTTCGTGCTCACGATGTTCATGGCCTTCGGTGCAACCTTCGAAGTGCCGGTGGTCGTCATCATGCTGGTGAAGATCGGCATCGTCGACGTGGTAAAGCTGCGCGAATGGCGGCCCTATGTGATAGTCGGCGCCTTCGTGGTTGGCGCAATTTTCACGCCGCCTGATGTGATATCCCAGTTCATGATGGCGATACCCTTGTGGCTGCTGTACGAGCTTGGGATTGTGCTGGCGAACATGATCGTCAAACCGGCGGCTCCCGGCAGCTCCGATTACCAGCCGTTGTCCGACGAGGAAATGAACCGCGAGCTCGATCGCGCGGAACAGCAGGCGGGCGACAAGACGTCCTGATGCGGCACCTGCGGTGCCGACTTAATCTTCGCTGAAGCCGTAGCGTTCGACAAAGGATTGCGGGTCTGCGGCGGGTGCGCGGAAGTCCGCCTGCATGTAGTCGCAGCCCAGCGTTTTCAGTCGGGCAGCCGCCGCTTCGCCGGGGACTCCGGCGGCGAGGACGCTCAGGCGAAGCTGATGTGCCAGATCGATCACTGCCTTCAGGATGCGTTCCGATTTTGGCGCGGTTTCAGAATCGGCCGCGCCTGATACATCGAGCCGCATTTCCTGGAATGGCAGCTCGGCCAGTTGGAAGAGCGAGGAAATCCGGGTAAAGGGATCGTCGATCGCCAGTTTGACTCCGATTTCCTTGATCTTCACCAGGGTGCTTCTTGCCTGTTCGTCACTCAACAACGCGGAAGTCTGACTGATGCCGAGTATCAAGGTGCCGGGGCGACGGCTCCAGGTCCCCAGCGCTCGTTGTACCACGTCTACCAGTTCCGGATGGCGCAACGCGGTTCCCGGTAACCGGACTCCGATACGCAAATCCAGGCCTGCGCTGTAGCGGAACTCCGAGACATTGCGCAAGGCCTGATTGAGAATCGACGACAGAAGCTCGCTGACCTGGTCCAGGGTTTCTGCCGCAGCAAACGCCTGTTCCGGCTCGATGATGCCGGCCGATGCATCAGCCCTGCACAACAAGGCCTCGGCACCCATGACCTGCCCCAAGCGCAGGTCATACTGTGGCTGAAACAGCAGGGCAACCTGGTTCTCGGCAACCGCGGATCGCAGGCGATGCCGCGCAACGAGCCTTGTTTCCGCCACCATGTCGTACTCGGCGTCGTAGCCGGCTATGCGCCCCGGACGTTCGCGCGCGGCACTGCACGCATTGCGCGAGCGCTGCAACAGCGTCTCTGTCCGTTCACCGTGCAGCGGGAAAAGGGCGATGCCGACCGCTGGTGTTGCGTAGATTTCCTCCTCGCCAACCCAGAACGGTGACGCAAGGGCACGCAAGGATTTGCTTGCCGCCAGCTCGGCTACCGCGAGGCCGTCGACCGTGGACAGCACGCAGGCAAGCTCGTCGCGCCCGATTTCCCCGACGAAATCACCGGGACGCAGGACGTCTGTGCAGAGCAGCGAGGCAATCCGTTGGCGCACCGCGTCGCCGATGTGGTACCCCCAGGTTGCATCGATGCTTCCGACAAATCCGCATTCGATGACCAGAACCGCCAGGGACAGCCCGTCAGTTTTTCGTGCGGCCAGATGTTCGGTCAGTAATGAGGCGAACCGCGCCGAATCAGCAACAAAGGGTGGGATGCCAGAGTCGCCGACTCCGTCGGTCACAAGAACAGCTCGCGCGGATCGATCTTGACTGTGTCGTACTCGAGCGAGCGCAGGATCCGGTAGGGTTCGTCCGGTCTGCACTTCGGCTCCTTCATGAGGTCGAGCATCTTGTAGGGAACCACCGGATCGCCCTTGGCGTCGCGCACCACCATGATGCGGGGTTGCATGCGCCGGACCATGTTCTGGGCAATCACAACAGCGACTTCGCCGCTGTTCAGCTCAACCACGCTGCCTACCGGGAAGACGCCAACGCATTGAATGAACTGTTCGACCAGCGCCGGATGGAAGCTCTTGCCCCGTTCCTTGTAGATCTGGCTGAGCGCATTGGCAGGCGACAGGTGTTCGCCGAATGGCCGTGGCGCCGTCAGGGTATCGAAGGTATCGACAATGCCGGCGATCAGGCCCGGCATTGCGATGGCGCTGCCTTTGAGCCCGCGCGGGTACCCGCTGCCGTCGAAACGCTCGTGGTGGAGGGAAGCAAGGCCGGGTAATTCAGGCGGCAAGCCGGCCGTGTCACTGAGGATGCGAACCGAGTGATCGACATGGCTGCGATACAGTTCCTCCTCCGCCGGGCACTTCGGGCCTCGTGCCGCAAGGTCGCCGGGCAGCTTGAGCTTGCCGACGTCCTGCAACAGCCCGAGCATGCCCAGCATCTGAATGCGATCTGCCGGCAACTGCAGAAAACGGCCGAAAATCGCCATCATCACCGAAATGCCGACGGCTCGACTCAGTGTCTCCCCGCTCTTTTCCTGGAGTTTGATCAGCAAGGCCATGGCGTCCGGATTGCGCACCACGCTCTCGGTGATCTGTGCGGCTGCTTCGTGCGAGCGCTGGCTGTCAATGGTATTGCCGATCTCGACAGCGCGGGAAAGCTCCTTGACTACGGTTTTGGTCTGCGCATAGGCGCTGTGGGCCTTGGGCAGTTCGACTTCTACGCTGGCAACTTCCTTGTAGACAGTAGTACCGCGAATTCTCGCGATGTCCTCGGCAGTGACTCGGGCGGGATCGAGCCGTTCTTCTTTTTCAGGGTCGACGAATACATGCTTGCAATATTTCTTGAGGACGTCGAGCTGTTTGTCGCTCTTCAGGACAAAGCCCTGAAACACGAACGGCGTTTCTGTCCATGGCCGATCGAGCTTTGACACGTAAACGCCGAATGTCAATTCGGCGACGGCAACTTCCCTGAGTTCCATTCGTGGTTCTTACGGGGTGGGCATTGGCTGCGATTTTCGCGTCATTCGGCGAAAACGGCAAGGCGAGTGCGGCATTTTTTCACGAGGTGCTGGCGGTCGCATGCCATAGCCTCAGTTTTTCCAGGGACAGGCGGTCCTTGCCTGATAGAACCATGCGGGCGCCTTCGAAATTTTCGTTGATCGTGTAGTCGCTGATCGTAATCACTGTCGGAATTCCTGCCGCCAGGGCAGCCGCCAGGCCGTGCTCGGAGTCTTCCACGGCGAGACAATCCCGGGGTGGAAGGTTGAGTTGCCTGACCGTCCACTGATAGATCTCGGGCGAGGGTTTCTTGGCCGCAGCGACGCTGCCAGAGGCGATGGCATCGAACCACGAGTCGGCGTTCGGTCCGAGATTTGCGCGCAACAGCCCGACCACGTTCTCCAGTTTTGAACTTGAAGAGATTGCCAGGCGAATCCCCTCGGTGCGTGCGTCGCAGATCAGTTGTCCAACGTCTTCGCGCAACGGGATGGCGCCGGCGGCGAGCAAGCGTTGGTAGTTGCGTGTCTTGATGTCGTGCAGGCGCCGCAGCAATTCCTCGTAGTCCGGGCGGGCGCAGGTCTGGGGGTCGTGGTTTTCCGCGTAGTGCCGGATCCGCTCCAGGCCACCGGCAACATTGAGCAGCGTTCCATAAAAAGCTTCATCCCAGTGCCAGGCCAGGCCGACTTCGGCGAAGGCTGCATTGAAAGCCGGACGGTGTCCGTCACGCTCGGTGTTCGCAAGAGTTCCGTCAACGTCGAAGATGAGTGCGCGTAGAGCCATGGCGATATACCCGGAAGTTTCTCATGGGATTCAAGACTAGCTGATTTTCCCGGATCGTGGTGCGGGCTGTGAGACCATGGCGCAGGAAGCGGGATTAGGTCGGGTTATCAAGCGATTAAGGTGGGCGTTCCGGTGCTAGAGTGCACACGTTCAGGCGGTCGGAGCGGTTCGCGAAGATGGCGCCGGCACGCAAGTCCCTACCATGGAGACCGTACGCAAGTGAAACCGACGGATATCGGCGGCCACGAATACTTTCACAAAGTGGTGGATTGCCAGTGCGCCTGCCCTGCCCACACCCCTGTTCCCGAATACATACGCCTGATTGCCGCCGGGCATTATTCGGATGCCTATATGATCAATTGGCGTTCCAATGTATTTCCCGGGATTCTGGGCCGTGTCTGCGATCGACCCTGCGAACCTGCCTGCCGACGCGGGCGGGTTGAGAAAGAGCCGGTGGCCATCTGCCGGCTGAAGCGTGTCGCCGCCGATCTCAAGGACGACGTTCGCGGTCGGCTGCCCAAGCCACAGCCCGCAAACGGCAAGCGCATTGCCTGCGTCGGTGCCGGTCCGGCCTCCCTCACGGTGGCGCGCGACCTCTCCGTGCTGGGCTATCAGGTCACGGTCTTCGACAACGGCAAGGCGCCGGGCGGCATGATGCGCAGCCAGATTCCGAAGTTCCGGCTGCCCGACGAAGTCATTGACGAGGAATGCGGCTACATCACCGGTCTCGGCGTTGAAACGCGTTACAACCAATGGGTTGGCAGTCTGCGCGACCTGCTGGCGGAAGGCTGGGATGCAGTATTTGTCGGCACCGGCGCGCCGCGCGGGCGCGACGCGCCAATTCCCGGGCGGCAGGAAGCTGCCAAGCACATCCACATCGGCATCGACTGGCTGGCCAATGTGGCCTTCGGACACACGACGACAATCTCGAAGCGGGTGATCGTACTCGGGGGTGGCAATACCGCCATGGATTGCTGTCGGTCGGCCCGCCGTCTCGGCGGCGACGACGTGAAAGTGATCGTGCGCAGCGGTTTCGAGGAAATGAAGGCGTCGCCCTGGGAGAAGGAAGAGGCCATCCATGAGGGCATTCCCATCCTCAACATGCGCGTCCCCAAGGAGTTTCGCCACGACAATGGCAGGCTGACGGGCGTGCTGTTCGAGATCGTGCGCGCCGAATACGATGCCAAGGGGCGTCGCAGCCTGATCCCGACAGGCGAGCCTGACGAGTTTCACGAGTGCGATGAGGTTCTGGTTGCCATTGGCCAGGAAAATGCCTTTCCGTGGATCGAAAAGGACATCGGCCTGGAGTTCGACAAGTGGGGCATGCCGGTGCTCGACGAGAAGACCCTGCAATCAAGCTTGCCGCAGGTGTTCTTCGGCGGTGACGCGGCGCTGGGGCCGAAGAACATCATCACGGCCGCGGCACAGGGGCACGAAGCCGCCATCTCGATTGATCTCTTCTGCCGCGGCAGGAAGCTCGACGACCGCCCACCGCCCGAATTCAACCTGGTCAGCCAGAAGATGGGCATCCATGAGTGGAGCTATGACAACCAGGTGTCCGAGGAGGAGCGCAAGAAAGTCCCGGTAAAGTCACTGGAGAAGACCCTCAGGGACATCAAGCTCGAACTGGAGATGGGTTTCGATCCGTTCATGGCCTGCGCCGAGGCCGAGCGCTGCCTGAACTGCGACGTCGAGACCGTGTTCTCGCCGAAGATCTGCATCGAGTGCGACGCCTGTGTGGACATCTGCCCGACCGAGTGCATCAGCTTTACTGCCGATGGCGAAGAGGACGACTTGCGCGGGCGGCTCAAGGCCCCGGCGCCCAATCTGGACCAGGCACTGTACGTTTCCGATGCCCTGAAGACCGGGCGGGTCATGGTCAAGGACGAGAATGTCTGTCTGCACTGCGGTATGTGCGCCGAACGTTGCCCCACGGGCGCATGGGACATGCAAAAGTTCTTCCTGCAATGCGCGGAAGCCGGAACGGAGGCGCGGAGGACATGACTCAAGTGAAACCGATCGAGAGCAGCAACGACTTCGTCATCAAGTTTGCCAATGTCAATGGCTCGGGCTCGGCCTCGGCCAACGAGTTGTTTGCCCGCGCCATCATGCGCATGGGCGTGCCGGTGGCGCCGCGCAACATCTTCCCGTCCAACATCCAGGGCATGCCGACCTGGTACGAGATGCGGGTGTCGGCAGCGGGCTGGCTGGGGCGGCGTGGCGGTTGCGACCTGATGGTGGCGATGAATCCGCAGACCTGGGATCGCGATGTCGCCGAAATCGAACCCGGCGGCTATCTTTTCTACGACTCGACCAAGGATCTGCCGCGATCCCGCTTCCGCGACGACATCACGGTGCTCGGCATTCCGCTGACCGCGATGTGCAACGCCGAATACACCGATGCGCGACAACGGCAGCTGTTCAAGAACATCATGTATGTCGGTGCACTGACCGCATTGCTGGGTATCGACTTTGCCGTCGTGGAAACGCTGATTTCGGATCAGTACCGGGGCAAGGACAAGCTGATCGGCGCCAATGTCAATGCCCTGCGGCTGGGATATGAGCGGGCGCAGGCAAGCCTTCCCTGCCCCATCGGCCTGCGCGTCGAACGTTCCGATGGTGTCGGCGAGCGGATCTTCATCAACGGCAACAATGCCTGCGGCCTGGGCGCGGTGTATGGCGGCGCCACCGTCGCGGCCTGGTATCCGATCACGCCGTCTACCTCCGTGATCGAAGCCTTCGGCAGTTACTGCCGCAAGTACCGCACCGATCCGGACAATGGCATGGCGCGCTACGCGATTGTCCAGGCGGAGGACGAACTGGCCTCGATCGGCATGGTAATCGGTGCCGCCTGGAACGGTTCGCGCGCCTTTACCGCGACCTCGGGGCCCGGCATCTCGCTGATGCAGGAATTCTTCGGCCTGGCCTATTTTGCCGAGGTGCCGGCGGTAATTTTCGATGTGCAGCGCGGCGGGCCCTCGACCGGGATGCCAACACGCACCCAGCAGTCGGACCTGATTTCCTGCGCCTACGCCTCGCACGGCGATACCAAGCACGTGATGCTGTTTCCGGAGGATCCCTACGAGTGCTTTACGCTCGGTGCCCAGGCCTTCGACCTTGCCGATCGCCTGCAGACGCCGGTATTCGTCCTGCTCGACCTCGACATCGGCATGAACGACCGCCTGTGCAAGCCCTTTGATTGGGACGATAGCCGGCGTTACGACCGCGGCAAGGTCATGACTGCCGAGATGCTCGATGCCGGCAAGAACTTCGGCCGCTACCTCGATGTAGACGGTGATGGCATTCCGTGGCGCACGATACCCGGGACCCATCCGACCAAGGGTGCCTTCTTCAGCCGCGGCACCACGCGCAATGCCTACGCCAAGTACAGCGAGTCAGGTGCCGACTACACCTACAACATGGAGCGTCTGCGCCACAAGCTCGAAACGGCCAAGACGCTGGTGCCGGCACCCATACTCACGCCCGCGGCCGAGGCAAGCCGCTTCGGCGCGATCTACTACGGTTCCACCAGCCCGGCGATGGACGAAGCCCTGGCGCTGCTGCGCGAGCAGGGAATCCATGTGGATGCGCTGCGCGTGCGCGGCTTCCCCTTCGCCGATGAGGTGATCGGGTTCATCGAGGCCCACGAGGCCGTGTTCGTCGTCGAGCAGAACGAAAGCGGACAGTTGCGCATGCTGCTGCTGACCGAGGGCGAGATCGATCCGAAGAAGCTGATTCGCGTCCTGCATTACGACGGCACGCCGATCACGGCCCGCTTCATATCCGGAAAAATTGCCGATGCGCTGTCGTCGCGCAAGGTGACCCCCATTCGCAAACAGGTGGCCTCATGACCTATCTCGCCAAACCCAAGCTCCTGCGCGCGGATGCACCGCGCAATTCCGTCGGTTACACGCGGCGCGACTATGAGGGCGCGATTTCGACACTGTGCGCGGGCTGCGGCCACGATTCGATCAGTGCCGCCGTGGTGCAGGCCTGTTTCGACCTCGATATCGAGCCGCACCGTGTCGCCAAGCTTTCCGGCATCGGCTGTTCATCGAAGACACCGGACTATTTTCTCGGCGCCTCGCACGGCTTCAACACTACCCATGGCCGCATGCCGTCGGTGCTGACCGGCGCCGCGCTGGCGAACCGCGACCTGATCTATCTCGGCGTCTCCGGCGACGGAGATTCGGCATCGATCGGTATCGCCCAGTTCGCTCACGCCATGCGCCGTGGCGTGAACATGACTTACATCTGCGAGAACAACGGCGTTTATGGCCTGACCAAGGGCCAGTTTTCCGCCACTGCCGACAAGGGTTCGAAGAGCAAGCGCGGCGTGGTCAACAGCGACACGCCCATCGACCTGGTGGCACTTGCCCTGCAGCTGGGTGCCAGCTACGTCGCGCGCAGCTTCTCCGGGGACAAGGAACAACTGATACCCCTGATCAAGGGTGCCCTGCGTCACCGTGGCCCCGCTTTCATCGATGTTCTCAGTCCGTGCGTCACGTTCAACAACCATGCCGGCTCGACCAAAAGCTACGACTATGTTCGGGAGCACAACGATGCGGTCAATCGCCTCGATTTCATCCTGCCGCGCGACAAGATCGAAGCCAGCTACCCGGCAGGTTCGCTGCGGCGGATAGTCCAGCACGACGGATCCATCCTGCACCTGCGCAAGGTGGATACGGACTACGACCCGGCCGATCGCGTCGGCGCGATGAACTACCTGCAGGAGCGGCAGGCCCTCGGCGAGATCGTCACCGGCCTGCTCTACGTCGATAGCGGTGCGGTGGATCTGCACCGCCACCTGAATACCGTTGAGAAGCCGCTGAATCTGCTGGGCGATGCCTACCTCTGTCCCGGCAGCAAAGCCCTCGAAGCGCTGAACGCTTCCTTGCGCTAGGCGCGGCAGGCGCCGGCCTGATCCGGTCGATTACTCCCGCGGCGGGCGCGGGCGCTTGCCGATGGCGACCTCAAGCGTGATGTCGCGACTTTCGCGCTTGAGGTCGAAGCGTGCCTTGCTCCCCGGCTGCAGGGCGGCGATCAGGTCGAGCATGACTTGTGCGTCGGTGACTTTCTTGTCTCCCACCTTGACGAGGACGTCGCCGGGCTTGATGCCGGCCTTGTCGGCCGGGCTGCCACGCATCACCCCGGCGATCAGGGCACCCTCGGTGCCCGGCAGGCGGAAGGACTCGGCGAGTTCAGGCGTGATCTCCTGAACTTCGACGCCGACCCAGCCGCGCGTGACGTCACCTGTCTTGACGATCTGCTCCATCACATTCCTCGCCAGAGAAACGGGAATGGCGAAGCCGATACCCATCGAGCCACCACTTTGCGAGTAAATCGCGGTGTTGATGCCGATCAGGTGGCCGTTGGTGTCGACCAGCGCGCCGCCCGAATTGCCGGGATTGATGGCGGCATCGGTCTGGATGAAGTTCTCGAAGGTATTGATGCCGAGGTGGCTGCGGCCCAGCGCCGAGACGATGCCCGAGGTAACTGTCTGGCCGACGCCGAAAGGGTTGCCGACCGCCAGCACTACGTCGCCGACACGCAGGCTGTCGCTGTTGCCGAAGGCGACCACGGGCAGCTTGTGGTCGGCCGGAATGCGCAGCACCGCCAGATCGGATTCGGGGTCGGAACCGACGACCCGTGCCTTGTACTTGCGCCCATCGTTATGGGCGACTTCGATTTCATCGGCACCGTCAATGACGTGGAAGTTGGTCAGGATATAGCCCTCGGGCGAGACAACGACACCGCTGCCCAGGCCCGATCGCCGCTGGGATTCCTCGCCAAAGCGGTCGCCAAAGAAGTGGCGGAAGATCGGATCGTTCATGAACGGATGACGCGGCCCCTTGACTTCCTGGCTGGTGAAAATGTGCACCACGGCGGGAATCGCCCGCTTGGCAGCATCCGCATAGGAACCGGGCCGCTTGGCCGCGGCGTCGGGGGCCGCTTCGATGACCGTGGCCACCTGACCGACCCCGAGGTCTGCCGCGGGCAGCTGGGCCAGCCATTCCGGTTTCAGCGTTTTCACCGCGAACAGGATGGCGACGCAGACCGTGATGGTTTGGGCGAAAGTCAGCCAGAGGCGGCGCATAATCAAATTTTTTGCAGGATGAAGATGATGACGGCGATATCGGGAAAGCCCCTGGGACGCGAGGAACTTCGTGCCTGGCTGGACAAGGAACTGGACGCCGCGCGGTTCCGCGATTATTGCCCAAACGGTCTGCAAGTGGAAGGCAGGCCCGCTGTACGACGCGTGGTCTGCGGCGTCACCGCCAGTCTGGCATTGATAGAGGCGGCCATCGAGCGTGAGGCGGACGCGCTGCTGGTACACCATGGCTGGTTCTGGAAATCCGAGGACGGTCGCGTCACGGGCTTTCGCAAGCAGCGCATGGCCCGCTTGCTGGCTCATGACATCAGTCTTTTCGCTTACCATTTGCCGCTGGATGCCCATCCCGTTCTCGGCAACAACGCCCAGCTGGCGAGGCGGCTTGGATGGGCCATCCAGGGACGCTTTGGCGACCAGGACATCGGATTTTTCGGCGTACCGCCAGCGCCGACTCTTGCGGCGGATCTCGTCAATCAGCTGGGAGGCGTCCTGGGACGTGGGGCGATGCTGGTCGGTGACGGCGGGCGCGAGGTGAGGCGCGTCGCCTGGTGCAGTGGTGGCGCCCAGGATTATTTTGAAGAGGCGCTGGCCACTGGTGCGGATCTGTTTGTCTCGGGAGAAATCTCCGAGCAGACGGTGCATCTGGCGCGTGAAACGGGGATGGCCTTCATCGCTGCGGGCCATCATGCGACGGAGCGCTATGGTGTGATGGCACTTGGCGAGCATCTCGCCGCGACGACGGGTGTCGAGTGCCTCTTCGTCGATATCGACAACCCCGTCTGAGGCAGCTACTGCAGGCGGAAGTTGACCGGGAAAAGCATCTGGCGGCGGGCGCCCGGCAGGCGCCCGATCTGGCGGGCCGCGTCCCGGGCTGCCTGGTCGAGAATCGCGTACCCCGAACTGCGTGCCACCTCGATGGCGGTGAGCCGGCCGGCTTCGTCGGCGGTCAGCAGCAGGACCACTTCTCCCTCCATGCCCTGGGCGATTGCCTCGGGCGGATAGAACAGGTGGCGAGTCAGCGCGGTCTGGGCGCGGCGCAGGGGCTCGCCCCGCAACTGGCGCGGGGTTGGTGCGGGCGGTAGCGGGGCGGCGTTGGCTACCTCGGTGCTGAGTTCCTGGGCGGGAGCGTCCTGATCCTCCGGCAAGGGCGGCAGTCGAACCTCGATGCGCGGCTGCACCGCGCTGCCGGCGCGGGTCGAAAGCCAGTCCGGTCCAAGGATCACGGATAGATGCAGCGCAACGCTGGTCAGCAGTGCGACGTAAAGGCGCATGCCGGGGATTCTAGTGGGCGCGCCGGCCGTATACTTCCGCGCATGCGTTTGGTTGCCATCATTCTGATCTGCGTGGTCGGCATTGCCGGTGCGCGCGCCGCCGACCTGCCGGATCCCGTGCGTTTCCTGAATGCGATCGAGATCGGCGATCTGCGCAGCGCCCGCAATTGGCTCGAACGGGGCTTGCCGGCTGATTTCGAGGGCTCGGAGATCGGCAGCGGGCTGATGATCGGTGCATGGGAAGGCAGCCTGCCGATGATGGAACTGTTCCATCGTTATGGTGCCGATGTGAATCACGTCAACCGCTTGGGCGAACAGGCGCTGCAGCATGCGGCCTGGCGCGGCAAACTCGACGCGGTGCGCTGGCTGGTCGAGCGGGGTGCGCGGATCAATCGCGAGGGACGCGAATGGTCGGCACTGCACTACGCGGTATTCGCCGGCCACGAGGATGTCGTGGATTTTCTCCTGGGGCGCGGCGCGGACATCAATGCCTTGTCCACCAATGGATCCACCCCCTTGATGATGGCGGCACGCGAGGGCCGTGAGGCGATTGCCGGCAAGCTGTTGCGCGCCGGCGCTGACCGCGACGTTGTTAACGAACAGGGCGAGAATGCGTTGCACTGGGCAATGCGCCACAACAACCTCAGCATTGCCCGGAGAATCGGCGGCACAGAACGCTTCGCCGTTGCGGCAACGCGGCCGCCGGCGAACTGGGGTGCGCCAGTCCGCTCCCAGCCGGCCCCCGACCGGGCGGACGCCTTGATGACGCAGGCGCGGCGCATGGAGGCGGCGGGCAGGCGTGACGAAGCCCTGAAGCTATACCGCGCAGCCCTCGCCGCGATCCGCCAGGCAGATGCCGCGCGCAAGATTCAGCCGGCCCAGGGCAGGGCCACCGGCATGGTGATCACGGCGCGGCGCGGCAACCCGGAATCCCAGTCGACGAGCCTGCGTTATTCGCCCATCGCCGGTGAAGCCCCGAAAGCCCCCGTCGGCGCAACTGGGGCGGGAGATACGGCCAACGTTGGTACCACTGACGCCTCCGATGCCTGGCTGCGACGCGCCCGCGAGCTGGAGTCGGCCGGCAAGCGCAAGGAGGCCTTGCAGGCCTACCGCAACGCCGCTGCCAGCCTGCGGGCGGCAAAGGAGGCACCGCCGCCATCGTCTCCTCGCCTGGTCCCGGCCACCGCCACACCGGTTCCTTGAGCATCGCGACCATCAGGTCCGCCGGGCCCGGCGCTTGCCCTGATTCGTCCCGGCCAGAGAAAAACTTTACAACTAAACAAATAATAGTTACGATTAAGGAAAGTCAATTACGAAATAGTTAAATATCCCAAGGAGCCACGATGAGTGAAAAGAAGTTTGCCTCCCACGCCGACCTGGAACAAAAAAAGGTCAGCTTTGAAAAACTCTCCGACAACGCCTACGCCTATACGGCGGAGGGCGATCCCAATACCGGGGTGATCATCGGCGACGACGCCGTGATGATCATCGACGCCACGGCGACCCCGGTGATGGCGCAGGACGTGGTGCGTCACGTGCGCCAGGTGACCGACAAACCGATCAAGTACGTCACCCTGACCCACTATCACGCGGTGCGCGTGTTGGGCGCCTCGGGCTACAAGCAGCACGGTTTGCAGGACATCATCGCCTCGAAGCCGACCTGGGAACTGATCGTCGAGCGTGGCCAGCAGGACATGGATTCCGAGATCGGCCGATTCCCGCGCCTGTTCAATGCCGTCGAAAGCGTGCCCGGCCTGACTTGGCCGAGCGTGGTGGTCGATGGCGAGCTGACGCTGTGGATGGGCGACCTGGAGGTGAAGATCTGGCACCCCGGGCGTGGCCACACCAAGGGCGACACCGTGGTCTGGCTGCCGCAGCAGAAGATCCTGTTTTCCGGCGACCTGGTCGAGGCCGACGCGGCCTGCTACACGGGCGATGCCTACCTTGCCGACTGGCCGGCGACCCTCGACAAGCTCGCCGCGCTGAAGCCGGAAAAGCTGATCCCGGGCCGTGGCCCGGCCTTGCTGAATCCGGAGCAGGTGCAACGTGGCCTGGCCTACACGCGCGACTTCGTCTCCACGCTCTATGGCAGCGCCCAGGAAGCCGTGGCGCAGGGCATGGACCTTGCGGCCTGCATGGCGCACACGCGCCGGGCGATGGACCCGAAGTTCGGCCAGGTCTTCATCTACGAGCATTGCCTGCCCTTCGATGTGACTCGGGCCCACGACGAGGCCTCCGGCATTCGCGATCCGCGCATCTGGACCGCCGAGCGCGACCAGCAGATGTGGCACGCGCTGCAAGCGGTCTGAGGGCGCGCCAATGCTGAGCACCTATACCTATCCGAAGTACGACTACCGCGTCCCGCCCGAGATCGCCGGTGGCACGACCCTGAAGGTGCCCGTGGTCATCGTCGGCGCCGGGCCGGTGGGCCTCGGCATGGCGCTCGACCTCGACCTGCAAGGCATCCCGGTACTGCTGCTGGACGAGGACGACACGGTCTCAATCGGCTCGCGCGGCGTCTGCTACGCCAAGCGCGCGCTGGAAATCCTCGACCGTTATGGCGTCGGCGATGCTGTCTGCGCCAAGGGCGTGTCGTGGAATGTCGGCCGCACCTTTTTCCGGGAGAAGGAGGTCTATAACTTCAACTTGGTGCCGGAGCCGGATCACCACCGCCCGGGCATGGTGAACCTGCAGCAGTACTACCTCGAGGAATACCTCGTCGCCGCTGCCAGCAAACGCCCCGGCATCGAGCTGCGCTGGAAGAACAAGGTGGTGTCGGTGATGCAGGGCGCAGCCGGCGCCACCCTGACCGTCGAAACACCCGACGGCATGTACAGCGTCGAAGCCGACTGGCTGATCGCCGCCGACGGCGCGCGCAGCCCGATCCGGCGCATGCTGGGGCTGGAAGTCGAAGGCAAGATCTTCATGGATCGCTTCCTCATCGCCGACGTGGTGATGAAGGCGGATTTCCCGGCCGAGCGCTGGTTCTGGTTCGACCCGCCGTTTCACCCGAACCAGTCGGTGCTGCTGCACAAGCAGACCGACAGCGTGTTCCGCATCGATTTCCAGCTCGGCTGGGATGCCGATCCGGAAGAGGAGAAGAAGCCGGAAAACGTCATCCCGCGCATCAAGGCCATGCTCGGCGACCAGCGGGAGTTCGAACTGGAATGGGTCAGCGTATATACCTTCCAGTGCCGGCGTATGGCCAAATTCAACCACGGCCGCGTGCTGTTCGTCGGCGACGCCGCGCACCAGGTGTCGCCCTTCGGCGCGCGCGGGGCGAATTCTGGGCTGCAGGATGCCGACAACCTCGGCTGGAAACTCAAGCTGGTGCTCTCTGGCCTCGCGCCGCCCAGTCTGCTCGACAGCTACAGCGAGGAACGCGTCTACGCCGCCGACGAGAACCTGATGAACTCGACGCGCTCCACCGATTTCATCACGCCCAAGAGCCGCGCCAGCCGGACCTTCCGCAACGCCATCCTGAGCCTGGCCAAGGACCATGCCTTTGGTCGCAGCCTGGTGAACTCGGGACGGCTCTCGGTGCCGGCCTTCCTGGTCGGTTCCAGCCTCAACACGGCGGACGTGGACGATTTTGCCGGCCGCATGCTGCCGGGCGCGCCGCTCGACGATGCGCCGGTGGAAAAGGACGGCACACCCGGCTGGCTGCTGCAAAGCACCGGCAATCGCTTCCAGCTGATGGTCTTCGTCGACGATCCGGCCGGCGTCGATGTCGCGGCGTTGTCCGCGCTCGATTGCGACGGCATTCGCGTCGAGCCGCTGATCGTTTCGCGCCGTGCCGGGAGCGCCAACTCCTTGGCCTGCGTGCACGACGTGCGCGGCGTGGCCTTCCAGCGCTACGACGCCCGACCTGGCAGCGCCTACCTGATCCGCCCCGACCAGCACGTTGCGGCGCGCTGGCGCGGCTTCGACGCAGCAAAGCTGCGCGCCGCCGTGGCCCGCGCCAGCGGCCGGTCCTGAAAGGAAAATCCCATGACCCTGAATCTCAAGCCGAACCTGGCCGAAGCCGGCAAGCGCTACTTCAACGCCTATTCGCCGGGCGACGACTTTTACGAACTGCTGATCAACGCTCACCGCGATCTGTCCGACGAGCAGTCTGAACTGCTCAACGCGCGCCTGATCCTGCTGCTGGCCAACCACATCGGCGACATTGGCACGCTGCGCGAAGCCTTGGCCGTCGCCCGCGAAGGAGTCTGAGCATGAGCACGAACCTGATCCGCAAGGTGCATCACGTCGCCTACCGCTGCAAGGATGCCAAGCAAACCGTGGAGTGGTATGGCAAGTACCTCGGCATGAACTTCATCCTCGCCATCGCCGAAGATGCCGTGCCGTCAACCGGCGAAGCCGACCCCTACATGCACGTCTTCCTCGACGCCGGCGCGGGCAACATCCTCGCCTTCTTCGAGCTGCCGACGCGGCCCGAGATGGGGCGCGATCCGAACACGCCGGCCTGGACCCAGCATCTGGCGCTGGAAGTCGCTTCGATGGAGGAGCTGCTGGCTGCCAAGGCGCGGCTCGAAGCCGACGGCATCGAGGTGGTGGGCCCGACCGACCATGCCCTGTTCCAGTCCATCTATTTCTTCGACCCCAGCGGCCACCGGCTGGAATTGGCGGTGAACACCGACACTCCGGAAATGAACCGGCGCCTCGACGAGGTCAAGTGGGACATGATCAATGAATGGGCGGTAACGAAGAAGGCGCCGCAGCACGCGCGTTGGATGCACGACGGCAGCTACAAGTCCTGGGGCAAGGCATGAAGCTGGCGACACTGAAGCGTGGTGGCCGCGATGGCACGCTGGCGGTGGTCAGCCGCGACCTGACGCGTTGCCAGACGGTGGCGGACATCGCCACCACCCTGCAGGCGGCGCTCGACGATTGGGAAAGCAAGGCCCCCCAACTCCTGGCCGTGTATGAGGCGCTCAACCATGGCGCCGCGCGCCATGCCGAAGCCTTCGATCCGCACCTGTGCCATAGCCCGCTGCCCCGTGCCTACCAGTGGGCCGACGGCTCCGCCTACGTGAATCACATCGAACTGGTGCGCAAGGCCCGCAATGCCGAAATGCCACCTGAGTTATGGACAGATCCGCTGATGTATCAGGGCGGCTCGGACAGCTTCGTCGGCCCCTGCGATCCCATTCTTGCCGGCGACGAAGCCTGGGGCATCGATTTCGAAGCCGAGGTGGCGGTGGTCAGCGGCGATGTGCCGATGGGCGCGACCGTCGACCAGTGCCAAAAGCAGATCCGTCTGCTGATGCTGGTCAATGACGTCAGCCTGCGTAACCTGATTCCGGCGGAACTGGCCAAGGGCTTCGGCTTCCTGCAATCCAAGCCGGCCACGGCGTTTTCGCCGGTGGCGGTGACGCCGGACGAACTCGGCGATGCCTGGCGCGAGGGCAAAGTGCATCTTCCGCTTGCCGTCGCGCTCAATGCGCTGCCTTTCGGCACGCCGGATGCCGGCGTGGACATGATTTTCAACTTCGCCCAGCTGATGGCCCATCTGGCCAAGACCCGCGAACTCGAAGCCGGCTCCATCGTCGGCTCGGGGACCGTATCCAACAAGCAGGGGGGACTGTTCGGTTCGTCGGTGGCGAACGGCGGCGTGGGTTACTGCTGCATCGCCGAATTGCGCATGTACGAAACCATCGAAGGCGGCAAGCCGGGCACCGGCTTCATGAAGTTTGGCGATCGCGTACGCATCGAGATGTTCGACCGGAATGGCGCCAGCATTTTCGGCGCCATCGACCAGCAGGTACAGCGCTACGTGCCTTCCTGAGGGCTGTCCGGGCTGTCGCCCAGGATGTCGATCAGCAGCAGGATCTCCTCGGCCACCGCCTGCGGAAAGCCGGCGCGGGCGCCCTCGCGGTTGTCCTCGATGAGGTGGCTGAGGTAGTCGATGCACTCGGCGGGGCGTAACCAGAGCGACTGTACGTGCTCCGAGACGCGCGAGAACTTCTCCAGCGTCGGCATCTCGCCGCCGTCGCCAAGCGCCCAGTCGGCAGCCTGGATGTTGAAGTTCTTGCGCAGTTTTTCCGCGGTGACACGAAACTCCTCGTGCAGGCCGCGCTTGCGGTAGATGCCGAGCAGTTTGAGCATGTGGTGAATGGCGTCCTTCGGGTTGGCTTCGGAGAAGTCGACCAGCGCCTTCGCCGCATCACCTTCCAGGCCCATGGACAGCATGATCTCGGCCATGTGCAGCGAGCTCTCCTGCGGCGCCTCGGCAGGGGCTTCGGCTTCGGCGACGATTTCCATTACTGCCGTAGTCGGTTCGGCAAGCTCCGCGACAGTGGCAGGACCGCCATCGTCGAGGACGAAGTCGATGCTGGGATCGGCGTCCGTCAAGGCCTCTTCGGGTGCTTCGGCTGGTGCCGATGGCGCCTCGGCCAAGTCGACGTCGAGAGCGGGCAAGGCTGGAGCCTGGTCGGCATGCGCATCGTCCGCCGTGTCGGGCGCGGTCGGCAGGGGTGATTCCGCCACGGGCATCTGTGCGGCCGGTGCGTCAGGTACATGCGCGACAGGGGGAGGCTCCGCGGCAGGCAAGGGCTCGAAGTCGAACAAAGGCTCAGACACTTTTGCGCTGGCGGTTTCGGCGGGCGGCGCAGGGGTGGCTGCCCTTTCCAGGGGCTCGTCGCGCCTGGCGTCGGGCTCCACCCGCGACAGGCTGTTGAGCCTGGCCTCGATGGCGGCGGCTTCGGCGCTCGCCCTGCGACGGCTAAGCCACCAGATGGCGACCAGCACCAGGGCAGTTGCATTGGCCAGCATCAGGCGCCAGTCAAATCCGCCCCCGGGATCGGCTGTCGAAGCGGTTGCCACCGCGGCGGTCGCCACCGGGTCGGCGGCCCTGGTTTTTGCCGGCAGGTTGCGCAATGATCCGCGCACTGCCGTGACGCCGGATTCCAGCGTGCGCAGCTTGTGGTTGATCTCGGCCAGGTTGCGGTCGGCATCGACGCCGCTCATTCCGGCCCGCCACTCGATGCGCAGTACAGCGCGCTCGTCCTCGCTCACTTTGCCGGCGCGACGCATGTCCAGCGTGTTCGCCCGCTTGAGCTCGCCGCTCGCCGGTGCGGCGGCGGCAAGGCCGGGCAGCATCCCGAGGATCAGCAAAGGTGCCGGCAGCATCCTGCACCAGCGCGGCGGTATGGCGAGGCAAGTCGGCATGAGGTCACGGGAAGCGCAAAAGTGCTGCTATTCTAGTACCGCGCTTTCGTCAGCCTGTCGCCGGAGCAGGTCGCGGCAAGTCCCTCAATTATCCCTACCCGAACCCGCCATGAAGCTCTACAGCTATTTCCGCAGCTCAGCCAGTTTCCGCGTCCGCATTGCCCTGGCGTTGAAGGGGCTGGACTACGACTACGCTCCCGTGCATCTGCTCAAGGAAGGCGGTCAGCAGTTCGCCGCGGATTACAGGGCGCTCAACCCCGCGGGCCTGGTGCCGGTGCTGCAGGATGACGACGGCCAGGTGCTGACGCAATCGCTGGCCATCGTCGAATACCTCGACGAAACCCATCCCGTGCCGCCGCTGTTGCCGGTCGATGCCTCGGGCCGGGCGCGGGTGCGGGCCCTGGCGCTGGCCATCGCCTGCGAGATTCATCCGCTCAACAACCTGAGGGTGCTGGGCTACCTGAGCAAAACGCTCGGCGTCTCTGACGAGCAGAAGAATGCCTGGTATCGCCATTGGGTGGAAAGCGGGCTGGCCACCGTCGAGGCAATGCTGGCCACCGATTCGCGTACCGGCGAGTTCTGCCATGGCGGAAGCCCGACACTTGCCGACATCTGCCTGGTGCCGCAGATCTTCAATGCGCAGCGCTTCAACTGCCGGCTCGACCACGTGCCGACGGTAATGCGCATCCACGAACGCTGCCTGACGCTGCCGGCCTTTGCCGCTTCCGTTCCGGCGCAACAGCCGGACGCGGAGTAGTCAGCCGGCCTTGAGCCGGCCGGCGAAGACTTTGCGCAGCTTGGCGGCCTTGGGTGCGACCACGGCCTGGCAGTAGCCCTGCAGCGGATTGTTGGCGTAATAGTTCTGGTGGTAATCCTCGGCGCGCCAGAAAGTCGGCGCTGGCGATACGGCGGTGACGATCGGGTCGGGCCAGATTTTCTCCGTCGCCAGTTGTCCGATCACTTCCCTGGCGATGCTTTCCTGCGCATCGCCGTGGGTAAAGATCACCGAGCGGTACTGCGTGCCGATGTCGTTGCCCTGGCGGTTCAGCGTGGTCGGATCGTGGATGGAAAAGAAAGCCAGCAACAGCGTGCGGAAATCGATCACGGCCGGATCGAAGCGAACCTCGACCACCTCGGCATGACCGCTGCGTCCGGAACACACGCTGTGGTAATCCGGGCTGGCGGCGGCCCCGCCGGCATAGCCGGAGACGACGGATTCGATCCCCTTCAGCTGGATCAGCGCGGCTTCCAGGCACCAGAAACATCCCCCGCCGAGTGTTGCTAGCTCAGTGCTCATTCGATTCTCCCGCAGCGCATGGCAATCGGCCAGACAATGGGTTTTGCCGCCCGCGGGTCTGGCCAGACCTCGCGCAGGCGCACACCGAGTTCGACACAGGGATCGCTGCCGCGTTCCTTGATGTAGCGTTGCGTTGCCGACCAGGTGCCCAGGTAGGCCAGCAGGTCATCCAGCGTCCATTCGAGGCGGATTTCGAATTCCGGCGCGGGGATTTCGGCGAAGGGAAAGGGCATCTCGCGGTAGCCGAGGTCAACCCAGCGCCGCTCCGGTGGCCACCATGGGCCGATGGTGTTGCGGTAGAAGTCCTCGACGATGGCGTTCAGTGCCGTCTCGCCGCGCATCAGGGTATAGGTCCACGCGGCGAAAATGCCGCCGGGCTTGAGCACCCGCTTTACCTCGGCATAAAAGGGGTCGCCGCAGAACCAGTGCAGGGCCTGGGCGACGCTGACCAGGTCACAGCAGGCGTTTGGCAGGCCACTCGCCTCGGCGGGTGCGGCGAGGTAGGCGATGCGTGGATCGCGCGGCGCCTGGGCGACCTGTTCGGCCGAGAGGTCGGTGGCATGGACCCTGGCGAAGTGGGTTGCCAACGCGCGCGCCGCCTGGCCGTTGCCGGTGCCGCAATCCCAGGCCAGGTCATGGCCAGCGCACAGACTCGCCAACCAGGCAAAGAGCTCCGGCGGGTAGGATGGCCGTGCCCTGGCGTAAGCGGCGGCGTGGCCGGAAAAATGGTCGGCGGCCAGCGTCAGACTCGTTCGATGATCAACGCGATGCCCTGGCCGACGCCGATGCACATGGTGCACAGGGCAAAGCGGCCGCCGCTGCGCTGCAGCTGGTAGCTGGCGGTGGTGATCAGGCGCGCGCCGCTCATGCCCAGCGGGTGGCCGATGGCAATGGCGCCGCCATTGGGATTGACGCGGGCATCGTCGTCGGCAAGCCCGAGGTCGCGTGTCACCGCCAGGCCTTGCGCGGCGAAGGCTTCGTTGAGCTCGATGACGTCCATCTGCGCCAGGCTGAGGCCGGTCTGCGCCAGCAGCTTCTTTACCGCCGGGGCCGGACCGAAACCCATGATGCGCGGCGCTACGCCGGCGGTGGCCATCGCCACCACGCGTGCCTTCGGCGTCAGGCCGTGGGCTTTCGCGGCGGCCTCCGACGCCAGCAGCAGGGCGCAGGCGCCATCGTTGACGCCCGAGGCATTGCCTGCGGTTACGGTGAGTTCGGGGCCGCCGGGCTTGTTGTTGATGCCCTTCAGCCTGGCCAGCTGTTCCAGCGTGGTATCGGTGCGCGGATGTTCGTCGGTGTCGAAGATCTTTGGTTCGCCCTTTTTCTGTGCGATCTCGACCGGCGCGATCTCGTCCCTGAACAGGCCGGCGGCATTGGCGGCCCCCCAGCGTTGCTGGGAGCGCAGGGCAAAGGCGTCCTGGGCGGCGCGCTCGATCCTGAAGTCGGCGGCGACGTTGTCGGCGGTCTCCGGCATCGAGTCGACGCCGTACTGCGCCTTCATCAGCTTGTTGATGAAGCGCCAGCCTATCGTCGTGTCGTACACCGCGTTGCTGCGAGAAAAGGCGCTCTCCGCCTTGGGCATGACGAAGGGTGCGCGGCTCATGCTCTCGACGCCGCCGGCGATCATCAGCCCGGCCTCACCGGCCTTGATCGCGCGCGCCGCAGTGCCGACGGCATCCATGCCCGAACCGCAGAGGCGGTTGATCGTGGCACCCGGCACCTCAACCGGCAGGCCGGCGAGCAGGGCCGCCATGCGCGCGACGTTGCGGTTGTCCTCGCCAGCCTGGTTGGCGCAGCCGTAAATTACGTCCTCGACCTGCTTCCAGTCGACGCCCGGATTGCGCGCCATCAGCGCCTTGATCGGCAGGGCGGCGAGGTCGTCGGTACGGATGCCGGCCAGGGTGCCGCCATAGCGGCCGATGGGGGTGCGGATGGCGTCGCAGATGAAGGCTTGTTGGCTCATGATCCCGTGTTCTCGTCGAAGAAATGTCCCTTGATGCGGGTGGAACGGCCGCGAAACACGGCGATCAGCTTGCCGTCCTGGTTCGTGACCTCGATGTCGTAGATGCCGCTGCGGCCCCCTTGGTGGCGTGCACGGCCAGCGGCCGTCAGTGTATCGCCGAGATGGGCGGGGGCGAGGAAATTGATATCGACGCCGGCGGCCACGGTGAAATGGTTGAAGCTGTTGCAGGCATAGGCGAAGTTGGTGTCGGCGAGGGCGAAGATATAGCCGCCGTGGGCGATGCCGTGGCCGTTGACCATGTCCTGCCGCACCTTCATCTCGGCCGTGGCGCCCCCAGGGGTGGTTTCCCTGATCACGATGCCCATGCCTTGCGCGGCATGGTCGTTGGGCCACATGATTTCGGTGCAGCGCGCGGCGACTTGTTGCGGGCTCAGAGCCATGTCATTTCCCCGTGAACCTGGCCGGCCGCTTTTCCATGAAGGCGGCGACGCCTTCGCGGTAGTCCGGGCCAAAGCCGAGTTCGCGCTGGTAGTCGCGCTCGAGGTCGAGCTGCTGTTCCAGCGTGTTGCCGCCGCTGGCGTAGATCGCCTGCTTGGTGCGCGCCAGTCCCTTGGTGGGTGCGGTGCTGAAATGCAGCGCGAGCTTTTCCGCTTCCGCCATCAGCGTGTCATCGTCCAGGCACTTCCAGATCAGACCCCAGCTTTCGGCCTGTTCGGCGGAAAGCTTGTCGCCCAGCATTGCCAGGCCCATGGCGCGGGCGTTGCCGGCCAGGCGCGGCAGCGCCCAGGTACCGCCGGCATCCGGCACCAGTCCGAGCTTGCAGAAAGCCTGGATGAAGCTGGCCGAGCGCGCCGCGAGCACGATATCGCAGGCCAGCGCGATGCTGGCGCCGGCGCCAGCGGCGACGCCGTTCACAGCGCAGATGACGGGCATTTCGAGGGCGCGCAGGCTGAGGATCAGCGGCCGGTAATAGGTTTCTATCGTGTAGCCGAGGTCGACCGGTGCGGCGTCGGCGGAAACGTTGCGGTCGGCGAGATCCTGGCCGGCGCAGAAGCCACGCCCGGCGCCGGTCAGCAAGAGCACGCGGGCACCGCCGTCGCGGGTGCGGGCGATGGCCTCGCGCAACTCCATGTGCATGTCGACGTTGAAGCTGTTTAGGCGGTCGGGGCGGTTCAGGGTGATGCGGGCGATGCCGGCATCGAGCGAGAAAAGGATGTGCTGGCTGCTCATGGCGGGGTCTGGATTATGGTTGTAGGTTCATGGTGGGCATCGCACATGCATCGATTGCGACACGGAGGGGAGGTTCAGTTTAGAATGAAAATGTATCACTTCCTACGGTACCGACGCATGAAAGTCTATGCCATCGACGGCATTGTCCCGGTGGTCGATCCCGCCGCCTTCGTCCATCCATCGGCGGTGCTGATCGGCGACGTGCATGTCGGGCCGCGCGCCTACATCGGCCCCTGCGCCAGCCTGCGCGGCGATTTCGGCCGGCTGTTCATCGGGGCCGGCGCCAACGTGCAGGACTGCTGCGTGATGCACGGTTTTCCCGGCAGCGACACCATCATCGAGGAAGACGGCCACATCGGCCACGGCGCCATCCTTCATGGCTGCATCGTGCGGCGCAATGGCATGGTCGGCATGAATGCCGTGGTGATGGACAAGGCGGTGGTCGGCGAATCCGCCATCGTTGCCGCCCAGAGTTTCGTCAAGGCCGGCCTCGAAATCCCGCCGCGCATGCTGGCCGGGGGCGTGCCGGCCAAGGTGATGCGCGAGCTGACCGACGTCGAGATGAACTGGAAGATCGACGGCACCAGCGTTTATCACGACCTGGTACGCCGCTGCCACGCCAGCCTGGTGGAAACCGAGCCGCTGGCGGTGGCCGAACCCGACCGCAGGCGCCTGCAATTGCCCGACCTGAAGACCCTGCAGGAAACCCGGCGCGGCAGCTGAAGGCAGGAAAAGTCGGCGCTGGCACTACGGCGAATCCGGCACGGCCTGCGTCACCGCACGTTCCCAGTCCTGCATCAGCTCGGCCGCGCGTTCGCGCGGCATCTGCGGTTCAAAGCGGTGTTCGGCCTGCCAGTGACCGGCGAGGTCGTCCAGGCCCGAATACATGCCGCAGCTCAGCCCGGCAAGGCAGGCGGCGCCCAGCGCAGTGGTTTCCGTTACCCGTGGTCGCACCACCGGAATGCCCAGCAGGTCGGCCTGGAACTGCATCAGGAGGTTGTTGGCGCTGGCACCGCCATCGACGCGCAGCTCGTCGATGTCATGCCGGTCGCCGAGATCGCGTGCCATGGCCATGAACAGCGCCGCGCTCTGGAAGGCGATGCTTTCCAGCGCGGCTCGGGCGATGTGGGCGACGCTGCTGCCGCGCGTCAGGCCGAGGATGGCGCCGCGCGCATCCGGCTGCCAGTAGGGTGCGCCAAGCCCGGTGAAGGCCGGAACGAAGACGACGCCACCACTGTCCGGGACGCTGCCGGCAAGCGCCTCGATGTCGGTGCTGCTGCGAATGGCGTTCAGGCCATCGCGCAACCATTGCACCACCGCGCCGCCGATGAAGACGCTGCCTTCCAGCGCGTATTCCGGGCTTGCCGAGGTTTGCGCCGCACGGGTGGCGATCAGGCCGTTGCGGCTTTCCAGACATTGCCCGCCGCTGTGCATCAGCATGAAGCAGCCGGTGCCATAGGTGTTCTTGGCCAGTCCGCGGCGAAAGCAGGCCTGGCCGAACAGTGCGGCCTGCTGGTCGCCGGCGATGCCGCCGATCGGAATCGCCGCACCTAGCAGGTCAGGCAGGGTGTGGCCAAAGGAGTGGCTGGAAGCCTGGACTTCGGGCAGCAAGCTGCGCGGAATATCGAACAGCGCCAGCAGGTCGTCATCCCAGCGGCTGCGGTGGATGTCGTAGAGCAGCGTGCGCGAGGCGTTGCTGACGTCGGTGGCATGCACAGTGCCACCGCTCAGCTGCCAAAGCAGCCAGCTGTCGACCGTGCCGAACGCCAGCTCGCCACGCTCGGCCTGGGCGCGGGCACTGTGTATGTTGTCGAGCATCCAGGCGAGCTTGGTGGCGGAGAAATAGGGGTCGATCACCAGGCCGGTGGCTTCACGCACCTTGGCGGCCAGGCCGCGCTGGATCAGGCTGGCGCAGGCCGGGGCGGTGCGGCGATCCTGCCAGACCAGCGCGTTGCATACCGGTATGCCGGTGCGGCGGTTCCACAGCAGCGTGGTTTCGCGCTGGTTGGTGATGCCGATTGCGGCCACCGACCCGGCGTTGACGCCGGCCTTGGCCAGCGCCTCGCGTGCGGTGGCAAGCTGGCTCTGCCAGAGCTCCATCGGATCGTGTTCCACCCAGCCCGGACGGGGAAATATCTGCCGGAATTCGCGCTGGGCCATGGCGACCAGCCTGCCGTCCGCGTCGAACAGGATGCTGCGCGAGCTCGTCGTGCCCTGGTCAAGCGCGAGCAGGTAGCGGGAAGGATTCATCGGTAGCTCCACAGTGGCGCGGGTCTGGTCCGACCATACCCCTGCGTGGGCCGGCCGGTCAAATGCGCCGGTCGCCGGGGCATCCAGCAAGGATTTGTAAGCTTCGATTAAGTGAGCTTATGTTAGTATTCCGCGCCGCAACAAAGGCGCCATGGGTTGGGTCCGCTGCGCCAGCAGCGACGATCGAATCTTCGGACCCCTTCGGCGCAACGGCCGAATCCGTGAAAACAGTCCGGCAAGTACCACGGCCGCTTGATGCCGGCTCCAGATAATCGCACCATAAACACGAGGAAGACGCATGAAGATCCACGAATATCAGGGCAAGGAAATCCTGAAAAAATTCGGCGTGACCGTTCCGCGCGGCATTCCCTGCTTTTCCGTCGACGAGGCGGTCAAGGCAGCGGAAACGCTGGGTGGCAAGGTCTGGGTGGTGAAAGCCCAGATCCACGCCGGTGGTCGCGGCAAGGGCGGTGGCGTCAAGGTGGCCAAGTCGATGGACGAGGTCAAGGCCTACGCCGGCCAGATCCTCGGCATGCAGTTGAAGACGCACCAGACCGGCCCGGAAGGCCAGAAGGTCAATCGTCTCCTGGTCGAGGAAGGCGCCGACATCAGGAAGGAATACTACGTTGCCGCCCTGACCGACCGTGCCACGCAGAAGGTCGCCATGATGGCGTCTTCCGAAGGCGGCATGGACATCGAGGAAGTGGCGCACAAGACGCCCGAAAAAATCATCAAGGTTTTTGTCGATCCCGCCGCCGGCCTGACCGACGCGCAGGCAAATGAACTGGCCAACGGCATCGGCGTTCCCGCCGGCTCGCTGGCCCAGGCGGTGGATACGCTGAAGAAGCTCTACACCTGCTACATGGAAACCGACGCCTCCCTGGCGGAAATCAATCCGCTGATCCTCGAAGGCAATGGCAATATCAAGGCGCTCGACGCCAAGTTCAACTTCGACTCCAACGCCCTGTATCGCCACCCCGAGATCGTTGCCTATCGCGATCTGGACGAAGAGGATGCCGACGAGATCGAGGCCTCCAAGTTCGACCTGGCCTACATCAGCCTCGACGGCAACATCGGCTGCCTGGTGAATGGCGCGGGCCTGGCCATGGCGACCATGGATACCATCAAGCTGTTCGGCGCCGAGCCGGCCAACTTCCTCGACGTCGGTGGCGGCGCGACGACCGAGAAGGTGACCGAAGCCTTCAAGATCATGCTCAAGAACCCCAAGGTCAAGGGCATCCTGGTCAATATCTTCGGCGGCATCATGAAGTGCGACACGATCGCCACCGGCGTGGTCACCGCCGCGCGCGAGACGCATTTGTCGGTGCCACTGGTGGTGCGCATGAAAGGCACCAACGAGGATCTGGGCAAGCAGATCCTCAAGGATTCCGGTCTGCCGATCATTTCAGCCGATTCCATGGCCGAGGCCGCGACCAAGATCGTGTCCGCAGTTAACTGAGCCGTCAAGTAAGGGAACCACCATGTCGATCTACATCAACAAAGACACCCGGATCATCACCCAGGGCATCACCGGCAAGACCGGCCAGTTCCACACCGAGAAGTGCATCGAGTACGCCAACGGCAAGAACTGCTTCGTTGCCGGCGTGAACCCGAAGAAGGCCGGCGAGAAGATCTTCGACGTGCCGATCTTCGCCTCGGTCAAGGAAGCCAGGGCCCAGACCGGCGCCACCGTTTCCGTCATCTACGTGCCGCCGGCCGGCGCTGCCGACGCGATCTGGGAGGCCTGTGAAGCCGACCTGGATCTGGCCATCTGCATCACCGAGGGTATCCCGGTGCGCGACATGCTGGTCGTGCGCAACAAGATGAAGGCCAAGGAAGCCGCCGGCGGCAAGAAGACCCTGCTGCTAGGCCCCAACTGCCCCGGCCTGATCACCCCCGACGAAGTCAAGATCGGCATCATGCCCGGCCACATCCACCGCAAGGGCCGCATCGGTGTGGTGTCGCGTTCCGGCACGCTGACCTATGAAGCCGTGGCGCAATTGACCGAAATCGGCCTAGGCCAGTCCTCGGCGGTCGGCATTGGTGGCGACCCGATCAATGGTCTCAAGCACATCGATGTGATGAAGGCCTTCAACGATGATCCCGACACCGACGCCGTGATCATGATCGGCGAAATCGGCGGTCCGGACGAGGCCGAAGCTGCGATGTGGTGCAAGGCCAACATGAAAAAGCCGATCGTCGGCTTCATTGCTGGCGTCACCGCCCCGGCCGGCAAGCGCATGGGCCATGCCGGCGCCCTGATATCCGGCGGCGCCGATACGGCGGACGCCAAGCTGGCGATCATGGAGGAGTGCGGCTTTACCGTGACGCGCAATCCTTCGGAGATGGGCAAACTGCTGAAGGGCCTGCTGAAGTAAAAGTCGGCGCTGGCGCCACGGCGATCTGCATGCTCGTGGTGCCGGAATGTCGGAATCCCGTGCATTTCTGGGCAGGCGAAAGCCGCGCGGCGAGAGCCGGCGCGGCTTTTTTATGCTTACAATCCGGCTATCGCTGGTCCGACGCGGCTTTTGGTCGTGAAATTGATTGACGGACTTGACGCAGGACTGTAAGAATTGCGCTTATTGCGCTGTTTTTTCGCAGGCTCTCGACAGGATGGCAATCGATGAAGAAAGCAGGCTTCTGGAAGAGTGACTGGTTTTTCGGGGTACTGGTCAGCGTTGTGATGCTGGTCCTCGGCAATGGCCAGTTGCTGCAGGGCCTGGAGCGCAAGGCCTATGACATGGGCGTCCAGGCGACGACGCGCAGCGCATCGGACCGGATTGCCGTCATTGCCATCGACAAGCCCAGCCTGGACAACATCGGTCGCTGGCCCTGGTCGCGCGAAGTCATGGCCGACATGGTGGATAAGCTGGCCGCCGCAAAAGCCAAGGTGATTGCCACCACCGTGCTTTTCTCCGAGCCCCAGCGCGACGCCGGCCTCGGTTACATCGAAAAGATCATCGAGACCTGTGGTGTGACGCTACCGACGGACGCAGCCCAGGTCCCGGCCGAAACGGCAGCGCCGGCGGATGCGACTGCCGCGGCACAGGCAGCTGCGGCAACGGCAGCGGCACCAGTGGCGCCGGGCACGGCTACGGCAGCGGCTTCTGCTCCGGTTGTCGAGGCGGCGGCGCCGGTGCCGTCGAGTTGCCCTCAGATCGAGCCACTTCTGGTCGAGGCCGATCAGCGGCTGAACACCGACCGGCGTCTGGCGGCGGCGTTTGCCAAGGCGGGCAACGTAGCGCTGCCCATGCTGTTTGTCCTTGGCGAGCCGCTGGGGCGTCCGGACAAGGAGCTTCCCGACTACATCAAGCGCAGTGCCGTCAAGCTTGCCGCGTCGGGCGAAGTTCCCCCGTTTCCGACCCTGGGGGTTGATGCCAGTGTGATCGAGCCCCTCGGCAAGGTGGTCAAGGCGATCGGACATGTCAACGTGATTCCCGATGTCGACGGCGCCATCCGTACCGAGCCGCTGGTGCTGTCGCACTTCGACCAGGTGTTTCCGTCACTTTCCCTGCTGATTGCCGCGCGCAGCCACAACCTGAATGTCGGCGACATCCAGGTGCGGGCCGGTGAGTCCGTCAAGCTGGGCAAGCTGCAAATCGGCACCGACATCGATTCACGCATGCTGACCTTCTACTACAAGGATGGGGAGGGTGGCCAGCCGGCGTTTCCGGTCGATTCCTTCTTCGATGTGAAGAGCGGCAAGATTCCCTATGAAAAATACCGCGACAAGATCGTCCTGATCGGTCCGACCTCGTCGTCGGTCGGCAGCGTGTTCGTCACCCCGATCAGCCCGACCATGCCGGCCGTGCTGATGCAGGCACATGCCGTTTCCAGCCTGCTGTCCGAGCATTTTTTCGTGGCGCCGAGCTGGGGCTTCTGGGTCGAGAAGGGGATTTTCCTGCTGATCGCCGCCTACCTCATCGCGCTCCTGCCGCGCATCAAGGCCGGCATGGCGGCGCTCATTACGGCGGCTGCGCTGATCGCCCTGATTGCCACCCATTTCGTGCTGATGACAACCCAGCTGAAGTGGCTGCAACTCATGGTACCGGCGGCCCTGCTGGTAATCGGCCATCTCCTGCTGACGGTCAAGCGCTTTGTCGTCACCGAACGCGGCAAGGAGAAGTCGGATGCCGACTCTGCCGAATCGAACCGCATGCTCGGCCTTGCCTTCCAGGGACAGGGCCAGCTCGACATGGCCTTCGACAAGTTCCGCAAGTGCCCGATGGACGAGCAGGTGATGGAAAACGTATATAACCTTGCGCTGGATTTTGAACGCAAGCGTCAGTTCAACAAGGCCGAAGCGGCTTTCCGTTACATTTTCGATTTCGACCCGAAGTTCCGTGACATCGAGTCGCGCGTCAATCGCGCCAAGCAGTTGTCCGAGACGGTCATACTCGGCGGTGGCGGTGGCGGTCGTTCGAATGCCAGCCTGCTCGATGCCAGCGGCAACGTCGAGAAGCCCATGCTCGGGCGCTACCAGATCGAGAAGGAACTCGGCAAGGGTGCCATGGGTGTCGTGTATATGGGGCGCGATCCCAAGATCAATCGTATCGTGGCAATCAAGACCATGGCCCTGGCACAGGAGTTCGAGGCCGACGAGCTGGTCGAGGTCAAGGAGCGTTTCTTCCGCGAGGCGGAGACCGCAGGGCGCCTGAATCATCCGAACATTGTGCAGATGTACGACGCCGGCGAGGAACACGATCTCGCCTACATTGCCATGGAGTTCCTCAAGGGCAAGGATCTCGTACCCTATTCCAAGGCTGGCAACCTGATGCCTCTGCCACGAGTGATGAGCATCGTCGCGCGGGTCGCCGATGCGCTTTCCTACGCCCATGAGAACAGCGTCGTGCACCGCGACATCAAGCCTGCCAACATCATGTACGAGCCCGAGTCGGACCAGGTGAAGGTCACCGACTTCGGCATTGCCCGCATTACCGATTCGTCGAAGACGAAGACCGGCATGGTGCTGGGTACGCCGAGCTACATGTCGCCCGAGCAGTTGGCGGGCAAGAAGATCGACGGCCGTTCGGACCTGTTCTCGCTTGGCGTGATGCTGTTCCAGATGACCGCCGGCAAGCTGCCCTTCGAGGGTGATTCGATGGCCCAGCTGATGTTCCGCATTGCCAACGAGGCCCATCCCGACATTCGCACGCTGAATCCGGAGCTACCCGACTGCGTGGTCGCCATCATCGATCGGGCCTTGACCAAGGACCCGGATGCCCGTTACCAGACCGGCGCCGAGTTTGCCCGCGACATTCGTACCTGCATGAGCGTGAGCGGCGGTACTCCTGCCGCGGACTCAGGCGTGGACATTACCTTCTGAGGACAGAATCATGGACATGAGCACCGTTCTCGAAGTGGTGACACGCAGCGACCCGGGCATGGTCCGGTCGAACAATGAAGACTCCGTGACTGCCAACGCCGAGGTTGGTTTTGCCGTTCTGGCGGACGGCATGGGCGGCTACAACGCCGGCGAGGTTGCCAGCGGAATGGCGACGACCATGCTCGGGTCCGAGCTGTCCAACGCCTTTGCCGATCGTGACCCCAGCAGCGACGCAGGAGGCGGCAGGTCCTGGGCCGAAGTGACCCTTGAAACCCAGATGGGCCTGGTCAACAGTGCCATATTCCAGTCCTCGCAGACCCAGCCACAGTATGCGGGCATGGGAACGACCTTGGTGGTCGCGGTGTTTCACGACAATAAAGTCACCGTCGGCCACATTGGCGATTCCCGTCTGTACCGGCTGCGCGGCGAGGATTTCCGCGCGATCACGCGTGACCATTCCCTGCTTCAGGAACAGATCGATGCAGGTTTGATCACGCCGGAGCAGGCGCGCCATTCGCAGAACAAGAACCTGGTGACGCGGGCGGTGGGGATCGACGCCGAGGTTGCCGCCGAGATCCACGACCACGAAGTCGAACCCGGCGATGTTTATCTGTTGTGCTCCGACGGCCTCAACGACATGGTCGAGGACGACGAGATCGCGATGACGCTCGGTGCCTTGTCGGCGAATCTGGAGTTGTGCGCGACCCAGTTGATCCAGATGGCTAACGACAATGGCGGACGTGACAATGTTTCCGTAATTCTGGTCAAGGTGAAGGGCGAGTATCCCGCATCCCGCGGAATGCTGGCCCGGCTCCTTGCCTGGTTCAAGTAAAGCAGCGCTCAGTGACCCTGAAGGACAAAGACAATGGCTAAGCTCATACTCAGCATGGAATCCACCGTACTCAAGGAAATTCCCTTGAACAAGGAACGCACGACGATCGGTCGCAAGCCGCACAACGACATACAGATCGATAACCTTGCGATTTCCGGCGAGCATGCTGTCGTGATCACGATCCTGAACGATTCCTTCCTGGAGGATCTTGGCAGCACCAACGGTACTTTCGTCAACGGGCAGTCGGTGAAGAAGCACTTCCTGCAGAACGGCGACACCATCGAGCTGGGAAAGTACCGGCTCAAGTTTGTCAGCGAACTGCCCCAGCAGACGAATGCCGCGGACTTCGAGCGGACCATGATCCTGCGACCCGGCGCCGCCAAGCCGGCGGCTGCCGCGCCCGCGGCACCTGCGGCGGCACCGGATCCTTCGTCGACGTCCCCCGGCGTTGCGCCTCCAGCGGCCGCAGCGACCACGACGGCTGCTCCAGCCGCCGCCCCCCAGGCCCTGCCACTGGGCGCGATCCAGCTGCTTTCCGGCGGTAACGCCGGCAAGGAAATGGAATTGACCAAGACCCTGACGACGCTGGGCAAGCCGGGCGTACAGGTCGCCGTAATTGCGAGGCGCCCGCACGGATACTTCATCACCCATGTCGAGGGTGCCAGTTTCCCGGTTGTCAATGGCAAGGCGCTCGACGCCCAGGCGCACCAGCTTGCCGATCACGACGTCATAGAGCTGGCCGGAGTCAAGATGGAGTTTTTCCTGAAGACCTGATCCGACCCTGTTGCAACTTCCCTCGGGAGGCAAGTTGAAAAAATACCTTCCCCGTTATGGACTGGGGCTGCTGATCCTCCTGATCCTGCTGGGTCATTCGGCCAAGATCTACCAGATCCCGTTTGTCAGCCATCTGGATTCGCTGATTTACGACGCAAAGCTTAAGTTGACCATGCCGAGGACGCTCGATCCGCGCGTGGTGATCCTCGATATCGACGAGAAGTCGCTGGCGGAGCAGGGGCGCTGGCCTTGGGGCCGGGACAAGCTGGGTCGCCTGATGGACAAACTGTTCGACGAGTACGGCCTGCGCCTGCTCGGCTTCGACGTGGTATTTGCCGAGCCGGACGACAGTTCGGGCCTCAAGACGCTAGAAGGCCTTGCCAAGAAAGAGCTGCGCGATGTTTCGGCCTATGCCGCTGCCCTCAAGGATTTGCGGCCGCAGCTGGACAACGACGCACGTTTCGCTGCATCACTGAAGAACCGGCCGATCGTCCTTGGTTACTATTTCACCAGCCGCGACGACGGCGTCAGTTCCGGAGCCGCACCGTCGCCGGTGTTTCCGGCGGGGACCTTCAATGGCCGGCGCATAGCGTTCACGCAGTGGGTCAGCTTTGGCGGCAATCTCCCCGAGTTGCAGAAATCCGCGGCTGGCGCCGGCCATTTCAACCCGTTGGTCGACGGCGACGGGATTTCCCGACGCGTGCCCCTGCTGGTGGAGTACAAGGGCCAGTACTATGAATCGCTCTCGCTGGCGATGGTGAGGAACCTGCTGGGCAATCCGGTTATCATTCCCGGGTATCCAGACAATTCCCCGGGCTCCTACGCCGCCATGGAGTGGCTCGAGTTGAAAGGTGGAAGTGGCGAGCCGCTTACCATCCCGGTCGACGAAAATGCAGCCACACTGATTCCGTATCGGGGTTTCCAGAACAGCTTTCGCTATATATCGATTACCGACGTACTTAACGACCGCGTGCCCAAGGATCAACTGGCCGGGCGGGTGGCGATTGTCGGAACCACGGCCCCGGGCTTGATGGACTTGCGGTCCACTCCTGTAGGTGCCGCCTATCCCGGTGTCGAGATCCATGCCAACCTGATTTCCGGCATGCTTGACGGCGCGATCAAGCACAAGCCGCCGTACATCCTGGGCGCCGACGTCCTGCTGGTTCTACTGGCCGGCGGGGTGATGGTATTCCTCCTGCCCATGCTCTCGCCCCTGCGCGCCACCCTGGTCGGGCTGGTCGTGCTGGTATTGCTGGTCAGCGTCAATTTCGCGTTCTGGCATGGTGCGAATGTCGTGCTTCCGCTCGCCAGCGGGGCCATTGCCGTGCTTCTGCTCTATGCGATGAACATGTCCTGGGGCTATTTCGTCGAATCGCGCACCAAGCGTCAGCTGACCGGCCTGTTCGGCCAGTATGTGCCGCCGGAGCTGGTCGAGGAAATGAGCCGCGATCCCGAGAACTACAGCATGGCCGGACGCAAGGCGGAGCTGACGGTGCTGTTTTCCGATGTGCGCGGTTTCACCACGATTTCCGAAGGTCTGGAGCCGGACGAACTCGCCAGCCTGATGAACCAGTACCTCGGTGCCATGACGGTGGTGGTGCGCAAATACCGGGGTACCCTGGACAAGTACATCGGCGATGCGATCATGGCCTTCTGGGGAGCCCCGGTCGAGGATACCGAGCACGCCAGGAATGCCATCCTTACCGGCCTGGAAATGCACGTGGCGCTCACCGAGTTGAACAAGGACCTGGCAGCCAAGGGGTGGCCGGTACTGAAGATCGGCGTTGGCATCAATACCGGCCCCATGACGGTGGGTGACATGGGGTCACCGGTCAGGCAGTCCTATACCGTCATGGGCGATGCGGTTAACCTGGGCTCGCGCCTGGAGGGCATCACCAAGCAGTATGGTGTCGGCCTGCTGGTCGGCGAAGGCACGCGCGAACTGGTGAAAAAAGAGTTCGTCTTTCGCGAACTGGATCGTGTGCGGGTCAAGGGCAAGGAAGATCCGGTCGGGATCTACGAGCCGGTCGGCGAGGAAGGTAAAGTCGGTAAGGAAGAATTGGACGAAATCAAGCTATGGAACCAGGCCTTGCGTTTGTATCGCAGCCAGGAATGGGACCAGGCCGAGATCATGCTGATAAACCTGCAAAAGATCAGCCAGCGCTACCTTTACGACCTGTACATAAAGCGCATCGAGCATCTGCGCAAGGAGCCGCCCGGCGAGAACTGGGACGGCGTGACCACGTTCGAGACAAAGTAGGGGCACATGAAGGTACGCATCCTGGGGTGCAGTGGCGGAATCGGCGGGCGCCACCTTCGCACGACATCCCTGCTTGTCGACAATGACATACTGATCGACGCAGGCACCGGCGTCGGCGATCTGGCAATCGCCGAGCTTGCCCAGATCGATCATGTGTTCATCACGCATTCCCATCTGGACCATGTGGCGTGCATGCCGTTCATGATCGATACCGTAGGCGACATGCGCAACCGCCCGCTGACGGTACATGCCACTGAGGCAACCCTGGAAATAATCCGCGCGCACGTCTTCAATTGGGCGATCTGGCCGGACTTCAGCGTTATTCCCACACCCGAAAAGCCTTTCATGCGCTTTTCGACTATCAGGGTTGGCGAAGCAATCGACCTTGATGGGCGCAAGATCGTTCCGCTGCCGGCGACCCATACAGTGCCGGCCGTGGGTTATCAGATCGACTCGGGACAGGGCAGCCTGGTATTCACGGGCGACACCGGACCCTGTCCGGAGCTTTGGCAGTATGTGAATCAGATCAGGAATCTGCGGTACCTGATCATTGAATGCGCTTTTTCGAACAGCGAACGATGGCTGGCCGAAGCGTCGCTGCATCTGTGCCCCAGCATGCTCCTCGACGAGTTGGCCAACCTGCAGCGCGATGCCGAGGTGTTCATTACCCACCTGAAGCCGGGGCAGATTGAGCTGACCATGCAGGAGATCGAAGACTGCATTGGCGAGTTCCGGCCCGGCATGTTGCAGAACAACCAGCTGTTCGAGATTTGACGATGAACGACAGGGTAAGCGTCGACGTCCTGACCAAGCTGCAGCCGCTGTCCTCGCTGAGCGCGGAAGGCCTCATGGACTTGCCGGCGCTTTGCCGGCTCCACCGCTTTGGCCGGGGGGCCGATCCCTTCCGCTCCGGCGAGTGGGGCGGACAAATGGTGTATCTCCTCAGGGGGCAATTGCTGGCGAACCTGATCGACGGCACCAGCCGGGTTCTGGTTGGAGGCTATGAGCTTGCAGTGGCACCGCTGGCGTGCGCCGGTCGGATTCCGGCGAGAAGCCAGGCGATTACCGATGTTGTTCTTCTGTCGCTCGAAGAGGACAAGCTGGACATCGTGTTCACCTGGAACCAGCTGGCGGCACCGACCCGCAATCCGGCCCGCGGAGCGGAAACCACCGACTGGCGGCGGATGTCCGACATGCTGGCGCTGGACAACCTGACAGTCGGAGTGTTTGCCTCGTTGCCACCGGCGAACATCCAGACCCTGTTCGAGAGGTTTGTTCGAGTTTCGGTCAAGCGCGGCGACACCATAATCCGGCAGGGCGATTCCGGCGACTATTATTACCTGATCGAAAGCGGACGCTGCAAGGTGACCCGGGAAGTTGCCGGTGCGGACATCCAGCTTGCCGAGTTGAAGGAAGGCAATGCCTTTGGCGAAGAAGCCCTGGTTGCCGATGCCGCGCGCAATGCAACAGTGGTAATGAAAACAGACGGTGTGCTCCTGCGCCTGTCCAAAGTCGACTTCAATGATCTTCTGCGGGCGCCGCTCCTGCAGCGTTTGCCCGCCTCCGAGGCCGGGAAACGGATAAAGTCGGGTGCGGTCTGGATCGATGTCCGCTTTCCGGCCGAGTATCGCAGCGATGGTTTTCAGGGAGCGCTTAACATTCCGCTTGACGATATTCGTCAAGCCTCATCCGCGCTGGACCCTGCGAAGGAATACATCGTGTATTGTCAGACCGGGCGTCGCAGTTCCGCAGCGGCTTTCCTGCTTTCCCAGCGCGGGTTCAATGCCGCCCTCCTTGACGGTGGCATGCGGGCCTCGACGCATGCCACGGAGTCAGTGATATGAGCGCAGTACCAGCAGCGGCAGAGACCGCCGGAGAAGTTGACATCCGCCTGGCGTTCTTCAAGAACCTTCAGGTTGTCACGAACAAGGTCCACGCCACATCGAACATCGACGAGATCATGCTGGAGCTTTCGGGCGAGATCTGCGCACTGTTCAATGCGGATCGATTGACGATCTACTCCGTGGGCGAAGACAAGGCATCGATCGTTTCCAAGGTAAAGACCGGCCTCAACTCCTTCAAGGACCTCCGTCTGCCGATCGCCGACCAGAGTATCGCCGGCCACGTTGCGCTGGCCAAGAAAACGGTCAATATTCGTGACGTTTATGACGATGCCGAGCTCAAGGCAATCAACCCCTCGCTGCGCTTTTTGCAGGAAGTGGACAAGCGGACCGGGTACCGGACGAAACAGATGCTGGTGGCCCCCGTCGTCGATGCGCAGACCAGCGAACTGCTCGGTGTGGTCCAGATCATCAACAACAAGGCCGGGGCACCGTTTGCGCCCATTGCGCTGGAAGGTGTCAAGAGCTTGTGCGAGACGCTGGCGATTGCCTTCACCCAGCGCAGCAAGCCGGCCCAGGCCGTCAAGACCAAGTACGATTTCCTGGTCTCCGATGCGGTCATATCGGCGCAGGAACTCGAACTGGCGACGCGAACCGCGCGACGCAAGAACCTCGACATCGAGGAAGTCCTGGTCAATGAGTTCCAGGTCAAGTACCCGTCCCTGGGGGCGGCGCTGGGCAAGTTTTTCAATGTGCCGTATGAGCCATACAAGGGAGATCGCATCAAGCCGGTGGATCTGCTCAAGAACCTGAAGCGAGACTTCCTGGAACAGGCCAAATGGGCGCCGGTCGAAGAGACCTCCGAGGGTGTGATCGTCGTCTGCATGGATCCAGAGCAGGTCAAGGGGTCGCGTGTGGTCAATAACGTCTTCCCGAGGTCGAAGGCGGTTTACCGCGTGACGACGAACCATGAGTTCGTGCAGACGCTGGACCTCCTTTTCGGGGCAGCTGGCGCTCCAGGCTTCATGGACGACAGCTCGGTGGGCGACCTGTTGTCGACCCTGGACCAGGATGACATGGGCGAAGGCGAGGGGGCGGGAGACGATGTCTCTGCTGCTGCCGACAACGAACTCGTCAAGCTGGTGAACAAGATCATCATCGACGCCTACCAGCAGGGCGCGTCGGACATCCATATCGAGCCGGGCATCGGCAAGGACAAAGTCCTGGTCCGCTTCCGCAAGGACGGTTCGCTTATGAAGTACATCGAAGTACCGGCGAGCTACCGCAATGCCATGGTGGCACGCCTGAAGATCATGTGCGACCTTGACATTGCCGAACGGCGCAAGCCGCAGGATGGCAAGATAAAGTTCAAGAAATTCGGCCCGCTCGATATCGAGCTTCGCGTCGCAACCCTGCCCACCACCGGTGGCGTCGAGGACGTCGTGATGCGTATTCTGGCCGCCGGTGAGCCGATCCCGCTCGACAAGCTGGGCGTGCTGCCGACAAACCTGACCAAGCTCAAGGACACGATTTCCAAGCCCTACGGCCTGTTCTTCGTTTGTGGCCCGACCGGTTCGGGCAAGACCACTACGTTGCACTCGGTGCTTGGTTACCTGAACACCGTGGATACCAAGATCTGGACTGCCGAAGACCCCGTGGAAATCACGCAGAAGGGTTTGCGGCAGTGCCAGGTGAACAAGAAGGTCGTCGACTTCGCTACGGTGATGAAGGCTTTCCTGCGTGCCGACCCGGACATCATCATGGTCGGCGAAATGCGGGATGCCGAGACCACCGGCATCGGCATCGAAGCCTCTCTGACAGGCCACCTGGTTTTTGCCACCCTGCACACCAACAGCGCGCCGGAATCGATCATCCGCCTGCTTGACATGGGCATGGATCCATTCAACTTTGCCGATGCATTGCTCGGCATTCTCGCCCAGCGCTTGGCGAAGCGCCTGTGCAAGTGCAAGGAAGCCTACACTCCGGACGACGAGGAAGTGCGCTTGTTCATGATCGAGTACTGCAGCGAACTGGTGAACACGGAAACCTTCAAGAAGGATCAGGCGGCCGCCATGGAGGCAACCAAGCAGCGCCTGCTGAAGGACTACGGCAAGGATGGCAAGTTCGTATTCACCCGTGCCAAGGGATGCGATGCCTGCGGCGGCGGCGGCTACAAGGGGCGTGTCGGCTTGCACGAGTTGATGATTGGCACCGAGCCGCTCAAGAAGCTGATCCAGGAACACGCCCGTGTTGCCCAGCTGTTTTCCCAGGCGCTTGAAGACGGCATGCTGACGCTGAAGATGGACGGCCTTGAAAAGGCATTGCAGGGCGTCACCGATCTCAAGCAGGTGCGGGCGGTCTGCATCAAGTAAAGCACTCTGATGGACACCTCCAACGACCTGTTTCGGCGCCTTGAACAGCTCAACGAGGTCGGTGCCGCGCTTTCCAAAGAGCGCGACATCAATCGCCTGCTTGAGTCCATCCTTATTGCCGCCAAAACCATCACGCATGCCGACGGCGGAACCCTCTACCGCATGGCCGAAGACAATCGTTCATTGCGCTTCGAGATCCTGCGTACCGATTCCCTGAACATCGCAATGGGCGGCACCACGGGAAATCCGATCAATTTCCCCAACCTTCCGCTTACCAACACACAGGGCCAGGCCAACGATTCGATGGTCGCGGCCTATGCCGCGATACACGACAAGACTGTCAATATCGCCGATGCCTACACCGAGGCAGGATTCGATTTTTCCGGAACCCGTCATTTTGACGAGCGTACCGGGTATCGCTCGCAGTCCTTCCTTACCGTGCCGATGAAGAATCACGAAGGCGAGATCATCGGCGTGTTGCAACTGATCAATGCTCTGGATGCGGAAACCGGCAAGGTCAAGCCATTTTCGTCGGCCGACCAGGGGCTGGCCGAGTCGCTCGCCTCACAGGCCGCGATCGCACTGACCAACAGGCTGCTGATCACGCAACTCGAACAGCTGTTCGAGTCCTTCATCAACCTGATCAACCTTGCGATCGACGAGAAATCGCCCTACACCGGCGGTCATTGCCAGCGCGTTCCCGCACTGACCATGATGCTGGCTACCGCCGCGGACGGCACCACCGACGGCCCCTTGCGCGAATTCCGCATGGACGAGCGCGATCGCTACGAACTCAAGATCGCGGGACTGTTGCACGATTGCGGCAAGGTCACCACTCCGGTGCACGTGGTCGACAAGGCGACCAAGCTGCAAACCCTGTTCGATCGGATCCACCTGATCGATACACGATTTGAAGTGCTCAAGCGCGACGCCGAAATTTCCGCACTGCGTCGGCAACTCGCCCTGCGCGGCGGCAGCCATGGCAAGGCCGACGAGGCGATCCTGCAGGATTACCACGAAGAGGTGCGCATCCTCGATGAGGACCGCGACTTCCTGCGCAAGGCCAACATCGGCGGCGAAGCCATGAGCGAGGCCGACTTGCAGCGGGTGCGCAATGTCGGCAGCAGCCGCAAATGGCGCAATGTCGATGCCGTCGAAACCGAGTTCCTCAATGCCGACGAAGTGGTCAACCTGACGATACGTGCCGGCACCCTGACCCTGAAGGAACGCGACATCATTAACCACCACATTGTCGCCACCATCAAGATGCTCGAGCAACTGCCCTGGCCGCGTCACTTGACGCGCGTACCGGAGTACGCCGGCGGCCACCACGAACGCATGGACGGCAAGGGTTACCCGAAAGGCCTGACTCGGGAGCAGATGTCCTGGCAGGCGCGGATGATGGGCATTGCCGACATCTTCGAGGCACTGACCGCCCGCGACCGGCCTTACAAGGCGGGCATGAAGCTCTCGCAGGCCATGTCCATCATGGCCAACTTCAGGAAAAACGGGCACATCGATCCGGACCTCTTCGAGGTATTTGTCCGCCAGGGCGTATATCGGCGCTATGCGGAGCAGTTCCTCGACCCCGGGCAGATCGACCAGGTCGACGAGGCCGCTTTGGTATCCCACTGAGGGGGGGGCGCCTGCCGGGGTGGGCCTTGAGATTCCCGGCAAGTGACGAAAGTCCCCCCCCCCGACTGACGATTTTTGTCACTCCTCCATTGTCCGGTCCGGTCCGCGCCTGCCCCAGCAAGGAGAACCCGAGTGTGGTTGATGGTACGTTTCGTGCTTAAAGGAAGTCAGCGACAACCGTCGCACTTCTTCACTAGGAGAATCCATATGACCAAGCTGCAAAAGGGTTTTACCCTGATTGAGCTGATGATCGTTGTGGCGATTATCGGTATCCTCGCCGCGATTGCCATCCCGCAGTTCAGCGAGTACACCAAGAAGGGCAATGACAAGGCTGCCCAGTCCGATGCCAAGAACCTGCTGACGCAGGCGACGGCCAACTCGACCAACTAAAAGGGAGCCGATAATGAAAAAAATCATTCTTGCATCGGTTCTGACCTCCGTTGCGCTGACCTCGATGGTCGACGCCAACGCTGCCACCAGCGGTGCCGTCTGTGCCGCCCCGACCTCGGCGGGAACCGGTTCGATCACCGTCGATACCAGTGCTACCAACGAGATGGTGGTCAATGCCTTCACCCCGAAGTGCTCGGCCAACGTGCATCTGGTCTATGACCAGGGCAAGTCCTACTTCCGCGTTGGTTCCGTTTCGTCCGCTGGCGGCCGCAGCTTCCGCGGCTCCACGGCCGGCGGTTCCGTGACCAGCAATGCCACCTGCTCCGGCACGAGCTGCAACTCGGCCGCCGCCGTCACGGCGCGCGACAGCACGGACAACCCGACTTCGGGCTGACCTTTTCGTCAGGCCGCTTTAGGGCGGGGCGGGCAAATCCAAGGGTTTGCCCGCCCTTGTTTTTTTGCAGCTCGGCCATAATTCCGCGCCATGAAGATCCAAACCATCGAATTCATTCGTTCCGGGATCATCTCCGGATTGCGCGGGCGCAGCATCCAGGTCACGTTCGCGCTCGGGGTGGTGCTGATCGGCTTTGCCTACCTGGCGGCGAGCTTTTCTCCGCGACAGCCACAGACCATCGCGCTCGACATCGGGTTATCGGCCGTTCGATTTACGTTGGTTCTCTTGGCGCTGTTTTGGGTCCAGGAGTTGTTCACGCGCGAAATCGATCGCAAGATCATCCTCCACTCGCTGGCACTGCCCGTGTCGCGCGCTTCCTTCTTCGTTGGCCGGATCTTCGCCGTCGTCGTCCTTGCCGCGATCTCCGCCGTGATTTTGGGCCTGTGCCTGATGGTCGCCGTATTGCTGGCAAATCCCGCGTACGACCAAGAGTTTTCCGTTTCGCTCGGGTTGCCCTTCTGGCTGGCCATGCTGGGTATCGTGATCGATGTTGCCGTTGTTTCATCGGTAGCGGCGGCAGTGGCGATGATTTCCACCGTGCCGGTGTTGCCGCTGGCGATCGGCGCGGCCTTTGCCATCGGCGGCAAGGCGCTTGGCGCCTCGGTGGACTACCTGGCGCGTGGCGCCGACGGTGATGCAGCCTTCGTCGAACGCATGGGCCATTGGGTCGATCTGGTTGGTTGGCTGATTCCCGACCTGTCACGGCTCGATTGGCGGCAATGGCCGGTGTATGGTGCGGAGCCGAGCATCGAATTCCTGGCGTGGTCTGTCGTCATGGCGATTTCCTATGCCGCGATCGCCATTGTCTTCGGCGTGCGCGCCCTGATGCGCCGGGAGTTCTCCTGACTTCCATGGCTTCCGGATTCCGCCAGGCGATGATCCTGCTGGTTGCGGGAACAGGCTTCGCACTCTCCGTCATGGTAGGCCCGCGCGAGGTGCTCCATGACCGTGCACGTGAGCTCGCGGTGCGGATTCCGTTGGTGTTCCAGATCCTGACGGCGGCGGGAGATCGCTACCTGGCGGCGAACCTGGGCGGTTTCCGCATCCTGGTTTCCGAGGCCTACCGCATGGGACCGGCCGAACTGGCGCTCCAGGCGCAGCTGCAGAAGGACGTTTCCTGGCTCAACCCGGCGCATGAGGACAACTATTACATCGCGGCGGCGATCCTTTCCGTGCCGGAGTTGATTCCCGCCGCGCAATACATACTGCGCCGCGCCGCCGATGCCCGGCCCAAGGACTGGCAGCCGCTGTTCTACTATGGCTTCAATCGCTACTACTTCGAACGGGATCCCGTCGCCGGTGCGCAGGCCTTGCTCGAAGCCCTACCCCGGATGGTTGACGAGGGGGAAAGCTGGACCATGCAAAACCTCGCGGCGCGCTGGATTGAGCGCGGCTACAGTGCGACAGATGCCGCGCGCATTGTCGGCAGCATGGCCGACAATGCCAACCCGGGGCGCTTCAAGCGCTATCTCGGGCACCGGGCCCAACGTTTGCGCGACCTGGCGATGCTGAAGGAAGCGGCCGCCCGCTTTCGCGAGGCACAGGGACGCCCGCCCGCGAGCGTGGACGAACTGGTGAAGATGAAGTTCGTGGACCGGATTCCCGAAGACCCCTTCCGGCGCGGTTACACCCTGGATCCGCAGGGCGAGCCGGTATTCAACCAAAGGCGCTGAGCCGGATCGAGATCGAGGACGAAGGCAATGCTCGCAATACGGATCGAGAACCTGGAAAAGACCTATGCCGAGGGCGTGATGCGTCGCCCGGTGCGGGCCGTCGCCGGAGTTTCGCTCGAGGTTGCGGAGGGCGAGGCATTCGGCTTCGTCGGACCCAATGGCGCGGGCAAGAGCAGCACGATACGCATATTGATGGGCCTGGCCCGCGCCAGCAGCGGATGCTGCCAGCTCTTTGGCATCGACGTGAATAAGCCGGCAGCGAGGTTGCGGGTCGGCTATGTCCCGGAGAATCCCTGCCTGTACGATTATCTGACGCCGCTTGAGATCGTTTCCATGAGCCTGCGCCTGCACCTCCCGGGCGAGGGGGCGGCGACCCGGAGCCGGGCCATGTCCTGGCTGGAAAAGCTGGGTGTGGCACATGTCGCAGATTCGCCGGTACGCTCCTTTTCCAAGGGCATGACGCAACGGGTGGCCCTGGCCAATGCCATGGCGGCGTTGCCGCGCCTGCTGGTGCTCGACGAGCCGCTCAGCGGCCTTGACCCCATCGGCAGGCGCGAGGTGGTGGAGATCCTCGCCGACTACAAGCGGAGCGGCGGCACGCTGTTCTTTACCTCGCACGTACTGCACGACGTCGAGCGCCTGGCGGATCGATTCGGGTTGATCCATAAGGGCGAACTGCGCTCGGTCCGCGCGCCCAGCGAGTTGGTGGGCAGCGAGGACCTGGTCATGGTTCGCAGCCATGGGAAAGTGCCGCTACCGGGCGCGAGGGAGGAAAGCCTGGGCAACTGGGTTTCGGAGGTGCCCCAGGCGCGCCTGTGGTCCGTGCTTGAGGAGTTGCGCGCTCTCGGCCACCAGTTGCGCGAGGTAAGGCCGTCGCTGTCGCTCGAAGCGGCCTTCATGCATGTCGTAGCAGACCCGAAGAACATCGAGGACAAGTAAATGCAAATGTCAATGGAGCTCCAGCAAGGAATCAGGGAGGGCGAAGCACTCCGCGACGGCGACCGGCTGGACGACGCCCTGGCTCTGTTCGAGGCCATCGTTGCCGGCCATCCCCGTTTCGCCACGGGGCACTACAAGCTCGGCACGGTGTTGGCGCGGCTCGAACGGACCAAGGAGGCGGAGCAGGCCTATCGCCGCGCGCTCGAACTGTATCCGGAGTATCCGGAAGCCTGCAACAACCTTGGGGTCCTGCTTTGTGCCGATGGCTACTGGGGCGAGGCCGAGTCCTTGCTGCGGCGAGCCCTGGCAGAGCGGCCGGATTATTTCGAAGCCCATCTGAATGTCGCGGATGCACTGCAAAAGCTCGGCCGCCTGGCGGAGGCGCTCTACCATGCGAGTCGCGCCGTGCATTTGCGCGCCGAATCGCCCGCGGCGCTGGAGCGCAAGGCCTCGATCCTCAACAGCATGGGGCGGATGAAGGACGCGGTCGACCTGTTGCAGTCACATTCGGAATTGGGGAAAAAGAATGGCCCCTACTGGACGACAATGGCGGTGGCGCTACAGGGGCTGGGACGCCATGACGAGGCGGATGCCGCCCATGACAGGTCGATCGAGCTGGCACCCGGTGAATTTCTGCCGCGGATGAACCGGCTCTACTTTTCCAACTATCTGCCATTGACTGCCGCGGAACAGTTCCAGCGCCACGCCGCCTTTGGGGCCTGGGTGCGTGCCGAACTCGGGCCGCCGAATACCGACTTTTCCAATCTTGTCCCCGATCGCGACCGGCGTCTGCGGGTCGGCTTTGTTTCGGGGGATTTCCGCCGCCATTCCGTCGCCTACTTCGTCCCCGGTGCGCTGGATCTCCTTGATCGGCGGGACTTCCAGCTTTTCGCCTACAGCGTCTCCTTCTACCAGGACGAGGTGACGGGGGACCTGAAGTCGCTGTTCAATGTCTGGCGTGACGCCGCCGGATTGAAGCACGCGGAACTGTTCGAGCTTATCCGCAAGGACAGGATCGACATCCTCGTCGATCTTTCCGGCCATACCAACGACAACCGCCTGATGGTCTTTGCCCGGCGTCCGGCGCCGGTGCAGCTCAGTTACCTGGGTTACCCGAACACCACCGGGCTGGACACGATGGACTATCGGCTGACCGATGCCGTGGCCGATCCGCCGGAACTCGATGACGGCTGCCACACCGAAACGCTGTATCGGATGGATCGCTGCTTCCTTTGCTACACGCCGCCGGAACATGCGCCGGCATTGGCGCCCAGGCCGGATGGCCGCAGCGAGGTGGTTTTCGGCTCGTTCAACAGCCGCGCCAAGTATCGTGACGACTGCCTGGATGCCTGGGCCCGGATACTCCTGCGGATACCGGACTCGCGCCTGGTGCTGAAGTCCCTGGTCGGAACGGGTGATGATTCCGGCCGTGAGGATCTGGTCAGCCAATTCGTTGGCAGGGGCATTGCCGCCGAACGGATCGAGGTGCTGGCCCGGATCAACGACAAGGCCGACCACCTGGCGGCTTACGGCGACATCGATATCGCCCTCGATACCTTCCCCTACAACGGTACGACGACTACCTGCGAGGCGCTCTGGATGGGCGTGCCGGTTGTGACGCTGAGCGGCGGCCGCCATGCCGGACGGGTCGGGGCGAGCATCCTCGATGCGATCGGCCTGACCGAACTCGTCGCCGCTTCGGTTGACGAGTTCGTGGATCTCGCCGTGGCGCTGGCGAACGATCTGCCGCGCCTGCAACAACTTCGCTCGGGCATGCGGCAGCGCCTGCTGTCAAGCTCGTTGTGCGACAGGGGCGACATGGGGCATGCGCTGGGGGACGCCTTGCGCGACATGTGGTACCGCTATTGCGACACTCGCGCGGATGCCGGGACGGCAATTGCGGTCGCCCCGGCGGCGAACGGGGCCGAGGCGATTCGGCTCCACATCGGTGGGGAGGAGCCCAAGGAAGGCTGGAAGATCCTGAATGTCGAGGAGCGCGATGGCGTGGACTTCCTCGGCGATGTGCGCGACCTCAATGCCTTCGAGGACGAGAGCTGCAGCGAGATCTACGCCTCGCACGTGCTGGTGCACCTGTCGCAGGCCGAGGTGCTGCCGGTGTTCAACGAACTCCACCGCCTGCTGCGTCCGGGCGGCAAGCTCTACATTTCGGTGCCCGACATGGATACCCTGTCGTGGATGTTCGTCAGCCCGACGCTCGGCCCGCCCGAGAAATTCAACATCATGCGCATGATGTTCGGCGGCCAGACCAATGCCTACGACTTCCACCGCATCGGCTACTGCTTCGACTTCATGGCCGATTATCTGCGTGATGTCGGCTTCACCAGCCTGGAGCACGTCGAGTCGCTAGGAATTTTCAAGGACACCAGCAACCTGGTGTACCAAGGACACCTGATCTCGCTCAACCTGATCGCGGTGAAATGAAAAAGTTGGTCGATCTGAAGCAGGCTTCCGGCGCCAAGGGGCCTGCAGGAGGTACGAGGCATCGTGCCGACGCCGAGACCACACGCCTGATGCGCCTGGTCGAAGGCCAGCGCTACGCCGACGTCGAGCGCGTCGCCCGGGAATACCTGGCTCGCAACGGGCGACACCCATTGGCGTTGAAGGCCTTGTCGTTTGCCCTTGTCGGCCTGCGGCGCTTCGAAGAGGTCCTGCCCGTCACCGAGTTCGCCCTGAAGCAGGGCATCGGCGACGGCGAGGTCCATAACAACCGCGCCATCGCCCTGGCCGAGTTGATGCGTTGGGACGAAGCCCTGCCGGAGTTTCGCGCCGCCCTGGCGTTGCTGCCCGATGACTGCGAGATCCACAAGAATTACGGCGTTGCGCTGTTCCGCCTGCACCGCTGGAACGAGGCGATACCCTGCCTGCTCAAGGCCATCGAGCTGCACCCGGGGGACTATCTCGATGCGATATCGATCCTGGCGCGGGCCCTGTTTTATGCCCGTCGCCTGGAAGAGGCCTACGTGGTCTGCCAGACGCTGTGTGCGGAATATCCCGATTCGCCGGGGCCCTTGCATCGCCTGCTCACGGTCGAATTGCACCGGTGCAGCTGGTCCGACTTCGATGTTCGCCTGAACCGCCTGTCGGGAATGCTGCGATCCCAGGTTCTGGAGACCAATCCCTGGGAGTTGTTCAAATACCGGTACCTGGACATGGAGGATCTGCGCCGGCAGGCTGTCGTCTTTGCCAAGGCGATGGTGCCGGAGTCCTTGTGGCATCGCCGCCGCTGGGACGGGCACCGGATCGAAACGGACAAGCGGCCGCTGCGCATCGGTTACCTGTCTTCCGACTTCCTCGAACACCCGGTCACCTTCGTTATCTCGGAACTGATCGAGCGCCACCACCGGGAGGTGGTGCATTTGACGGGATATTCATTGCGGGCCGACGACGGCGGCGCGGAGCGCAAGCGTCTGGTCGCCGCGTTTGACGAGTTCGTCGATCTGGAACGGCTTGGCGTGAACGCTGTCGCCGAGCGGATTCGCGCTGACCGCATCGACATCCTGGTCGACCTCAACGGCTGGACCGGATATCAGCGCACCGAGGCACTCGCCTTGCGCTGCGCGCCGGTGCAGGTGAGCTGGCTCGGCTATGCGGGAACGCTGGGCCTGGAAAGCCTGGCCGACTTCATCATCGGCGATGCCGAGGCGACGCCGCTGGAGCACCAGCCCCACTACACCGAACGCATCGTGCAGATGCCGCACACTTTCATGCCGGTCGATACGCGCTACCCGGTGGCGCCGACGCCCTCGCGGTCGAGCCAGGGACTGCCGGACGACGCCTTCGTGCTGTGTTCCCTCAACAACAGCTACAAGCTCAACCCGAAGCTGTTCGACATCTGGTGTCGCCTGCTCGCCGAGATGCCCGATGCGGTGCTTTGGCTCCTGAAGACCAACGATACCGTGGTAGCGAACTTGCGCCGCGAGGCGGAAGCGCGCGGAATATCCGGGGATCGGCTGATATTCGCGTCGCGCGTACCGTCCCGGTCGGACTATCTGGCACGCATCGGCCTCGCCGACCTGGCGCTGGATGCCTTTCCGTACAACTCGCACTCGACCGGTGTGGATGTGCTGATTTCCGGCGTGCCCATGGTTGCGGTGCGCGGCTCTACCTTTCCGGGGCGGGTCGGTGCCAGCCTGCTGCGGGCCGCGGGTTTGCCGGAACTGATCGCCGCCGACGAGGCCGCCTATGAAGCTCTGGTGCTCGAGCTCTACGCCGACCGGGCGCGTCTCGCGGACCTTCGACGCCGGCTTGCCGAGGCGCGGCACTCGGCGCCGCTTTTCGACATGGAAGGCTTTGCGCGAGATCTCGAGGCGCTTTACGTCGGCATGGCCGCCGCTATGGCGCCGACATCGCCGTCCGCCGCGCCGGTCCGGCCGGTACCGGCGACGGGACCCTGAACAGGGCCTGCAGGGCGGGCATTTCCAGTCTTCCGAGATAGTGCGGCGGCCGGAAGCCGCCTTGCTGTTCCACCAGGGTCGCGCCGAAGTTGGGTGGCGTACGCTGCCAGGTCAGCGCACGCCCGATCTCGAATAACGGCGTGATGGCGCCGATGCCCAGAGCGAGCAACAGAGCGGCGCGGCGCAGGGGCTGGTGGCGGTCCGCCACGGGCCGATCGATCTCCGCCAATGCCAGCAGCAAGAGCATGATCAGGCAGGGCGTCGAGATCCTCAGCATCCAGTCATTGGACGGGCCGATCCGGATCAGGGGCAGGAGCAGGAGCAGGACCACAGCCAGTCCGAGCGCCTGGCGCATGGCAGTTGACGAGGGGCGCAACAGCAATGCCAGCAAGGCAAATTCGAATGCGGCGAACTGGACGTAGGCGGTAATCGTATCTGGCAGTGACCAGCCGCCGGTATTTGCGCCGTTTGAGCCCGCACCGGCGCCCAACTGCAATGGTATGGGATCGATCCCAGGCAGGCTCAGGTAGGCAATGCCGAGGGCGCCAAGGGAAAGTGCCGCTAGCCAATACGGAAGGGAGATGCCCGCTACGGCGGAAGCCACGCCGCCGCGACGCTGCAGTATGGCCAAGGCCAGCCATGGCGCAAGGCCGATGGCAAACGGGGTCCAAAAAAGAAGCAAGGCGAGCATGACGATTCCAAGACCCGGCAAGCCGTGCCACTCACGATGACGAAAAATCAACACCGTGCCCAGCCACAGCGGTATGGCGTGGTTCGGCGCCCAGAACAGTTGCCCCGTCAGGGAGGTGTAGGTCCAGGGCCGCCACCATTCCAGTGGCAATGGGAATACCGGGGTCTGGCCGTGCACCAGCACGATCGCCGCGTAGTCCATGCCGCTGAAGAAAACGACAGCAAGCGACAGCAGCAGCAGGCGGCGATTGAAGGCTGTCGGCAGTGGCAGCATCAGGAAGAACAGGAAGACGCCCAGCACGCACCACGCCAACAACAGTGCGGGTGCGAACTCGATGCCGGCAATTTTCCCAACGGCTGCGGGAGCGAGGAAAAATCCTATCGCCGAACGCAACACCAGATCGGCACCGTCGTCCAAGCCGTAGGAGGGGGGCCAGGCGGAAAGTATCAGGTCGGCACAAACGGCGTCACGGGTCCGCCAGTCGGTATTGGCATAGACCAGATGGCCGGCGCCGCCAAGCGCCGACCAGGCAAATGCCAGGCCCAGCAGCCAGGCCAGAACGGCGAGTGTGCGCCTGGAATCTTCGCCGGGCGCCATGTCGGTGCAGAGTCGATATACCGCCCAGGCCAGCAGGCTTGCCAGTACGACCCCGGGCAGTGGCTTGAGCCAGCCAAGGACGAACACCAGAACCGGCACCGCGAGGTAGCAAAGTACCGCCGCGGAGACTCGGTCAGGCAGACGATTCATTGGCAGAGCGATAAATGAGCTTGCGCTGGGCCACGGGCCAGGCGGATCGGGTGGTGACGCTTGTCATGGCAAAAGTCGGCGCTGGCGCCACGGCGATTTGGGGCCGCCCAGGGTCTATTGGGTTAGCACGCGGCGAAAATAGGCGATGGTTTCCTTGAGGCCGTCTTCCAGGCTCACGGTGGGGGCCCAGTCCAGTGCCTTGCGCGCGAGCGATATGTCCGGCTGCCGTTGCCGCGGATCATCCTGCGGCAGGGGCATGAAGCAGAGCCTGGAACTGCCGCCGACGATGCTGATGACTCTCTCGGCAAGCTCGAGCATGGTGAATTCCGTGGGGTTGCCGAGGTTCACCGGGCCGGTGAATTCCGCCGCTGAATCCATCATGCGCAGCATGCCCTCGATCAGGTCATCGACGTAGCAGAAGCTGCGCGACTGCGAGCCGTCGCCGTAGATCGTCAGGTCCTTTCCTGCCAGAGCCTGAACAATGAAATTGCTGACCACGCGGCCGTCGTCGGGGTGCATGCGGGGGCCGTAGGTGTTGAAGATGCGCACCACCTTGATCTGCATCCTGTGCTGGCGGTGGTAGTCGAAGAACAGGGTCTCGGCGCAGCGCTTGCCTTCGTCGTAGCAGCTGCGGATGCCGATCGGATTGACCTTGCCCCAATAGGCTTCCGGTTGCGGGTGCACTTCCGGATCGCCATACACCTCGCTGGTCGAGGCCTGCAGGATGCGGGCCTTGACGCGCTTGGCCAGGCCGAGCATGTTGATCGCGCCATGGACGCTGGTCTTGGTCGTCTGCACGGGATCGTGCTGGTAGTGGATCGGGCTTGCCGGGCAGGCCAGGTTGAATATGCGATCGACCTCGACATAGAGCGGAAAGGTCACGTCATGGCGCATCAGCTCGAAATAGGGGTGGTCCAGCAGGTGCCCGACATTTCGCTTCGAGCCGGTGAAGAAGTTGTCGACACAAAGCACATCATCGCCGCGCTGGATCAGGCGGTCGCAGAGGTGGGAGCCGAGAAAGCCGGCGCCTCCGGTGACGAGTACTCTTTGCATGGGTGTTTCCCGTAGTGGCCCAAACGTGGAAGGCGGTTCCGCCGGTGGCGCGGCTGGCGCGGCTGCGACGGCTGGAACTGCGGTAGAGTACCCGAGAATGAGATCGAAAGGGGTACCCGAGAGCCAGCCGCCGCGTGAGTTTCCGCGGCGGATCAATCTGCTGCTGGGCTGGAGTATCGGCCTGTCACTGCTGGTATTGCCGACCATCGCCCTGCTGGGATCGTCGGCAGGGATACTGACGGCGTACCTGGCGGCGCTGTCCTTGTTCATCGTCTTGCTCCAGCCCGGAGTTCAAGTGGCGCTATTGACCCTGGGGGATTGGGCGCGCCTTGCCGTGCGTCGGGCCGATCGTTCGCTGTGGCGTGCGGCCTGGATACCCGGTCTGTGCATCCTGCTGGTGCTGATTGTTCCTACCGGCCCGCGCTGGCTTGGGCTGTCGGCCGTTGCGCTGCTGTTGCCCATGCTGCTTGGGTTACGGCAGTTGCCGCAAAGCAGGGCCTGGCGATTCGCGGCGGCGTCTGTGGCGCTCGTACCGCTTCTGTCCCTGCTCTGGCTGCTTCATTTCGATGCCCAGGTGGCGCCCATCGGTGTCGATAGCCTGGAAGCCGTTTTGCAGACCGATCCCGAGGAGGCATGGCAGTTTGTCGTTGCCAATTCCGACGCCTCGTTCCCCAGGCTCGCCGGAATACTCTGCGGCACCACGATTGCATCCCTGATTTTCGTGCCGTCCGCGACGGCGGCCGGCCTTGAGCGATATCGCGGCATCGAGCGGCAGGCGTGGCTAGTGACCTCGGCCCTGCTGTTGCTGATCGTCGCGACGGATCTGGGCGCCCGGGTCAGTAGCGTGATGCACAACATCAATGAGTCCCTGGCCAATTACCGGGTGCAGAAGGCGCGCTTCGAACTCGATGCCGAGCCGTTCGCCGACCCGGGCCGGCTCACGCTTGCCGGGCCGGCACCCGACATCGTGGTCTACATCGGCGAGTCCACGACGCGGCATCACCTGGGAATCTATGGCTATCCGCGTCCGACGACGCCCTTCCTTTCCTCGCTCGGGCCGCGGATTGTCCGCTTCGATGACACGGTGGCGCCGCACACGCACACAGCGCAATCCCTGCGCGAGATGTTAACGGACTTGAATTTCGACGGTGCCAAGCTGGCCAGGACCGCCAGGAATCCCTATGGCGTGCCACTGGCGCCCTATAGCCTTCCCGACGTGCTCAATGCCTCCGGCTACCGGACCTGGTGGCTTTCGAATCACAACGAGTTCGGTCTGTGGGACAACCCGGTCACGACGATTGCGCGTCGGGCGCACAACATTCGTTATTTCCGCAAATCCTTCGGCAAGAACTTCGACGCCAGCTACTTCGATGACTTCATGGTGCGGCAGGCGGCGGGCGTGATCGCTGGCGAGGGTGGCGCAGAGCCGCGGGCGATATTCATCCATTCCTACGCCGGGCACGCCGATTATTGCCGCAACATACCCGGCGCCTGGCGCAATCGCTTCGAGGCGACCTGGCCTGCCGCCGCCTATTTCGGCGACCTGGGCGGCGATCGGCGCCGGGTCGATTGCTACGACTCCGCCATGGCCTACATCGACGACAACCTGCGCCTGGTCATCGAGGCGGCGCAGGCCCAGCGGCGCCCGACCATCGTGATCTATCTTGCCGACCATGGCGAGGATGTCGACGATGGCAGCGGCCATAACAGCGAACTGCACACCTATCAGCACATCGACGTGCCGCTGCTGGTCTATTTCAATGAGGCGGCGCGCGCTGCGGCGAGTGGCAGCCTCTCCCGGCTGGTGGCCAATCGCAGCCGGCCCTTCGAGACTGCCGATCTATACCACCTGGTGGGCGACCTGGCTCGCATCGAATCGCCCCTGATCGACCGCAGCCGGTCACCGGCGGCGGAGACGTTCCGCAGCCGTCCGCGACAGGCCTTGCCGCGCGGAAATACCTGGCTCGCGCTTGACGAGGAACCTCCGGCCGACATCCTCGATCTGCGCGATGCCGTCGAAAGGGCGCGCAGCCGGATGCGGTCCCTGTCACCGCCGGCCAGGGAAAAGCTCTGTGTCCACCATGCCAACAGCCTGGCAAAATTGCGCCAGGCGGCACAGCTTGCCGCCTGCGTCGAGTTCGATGCCGCGTTCGATGCCGAAACCTCCCGCTTCAAGGTCCATCATCCACCCGACCCCGACCTCGGACTGGATCTGGGCACCTATCTGGAGTGGGCAGGGCCGCTGCGCTTATGGATGGACTGGAAGAACCTGACACCGGAAAACGCCGCGCAGGCCTTTGCCGAACTGGAACGGCTCGACGCCATGTATGGGCTTCGCCAGCGCGTTGTCATTGAAATTGGCGCTGACTTCATCGAGGCCAAACACGAGCCGAAGTCGTTCCGGGAGCTTTCCGCCGGCTGGCGGCTGTCGCTTTACCTGCCGACGGACAAGGGTGTGCATTGTCGCGACCCTTCGATCATGTCCTCGCGTGAATGTCACGAGCTGGAAGGCCGCATCGCCGACACGGTGAAGCACTACGGCTTTGCCGACATTTCCTTCGACAGCGAGGTCTATCCTTGGGTGCGCGACTCGGCCGCCCTGGGCAAGCTTTCCTTCATGGTGTGGAAGTTTTCAGAAATACTTGGGCGCAGCGACATGCGATTCATCGGGCAGGAGATGTTCCGCAAGAGCCGTGTGTTCCTGGTGCCGATGCCCTCGAAGCACGCCTCGGGACAGTTCGACTGCTGCGAGCACCCGGCCTATCGCTGATCCCCCGACGCGTCGGACGGCGGGTCGAAGTTGATGCGCTCCCGCTCGATGACCAGGGGGCGCTTCAGGACCTGGGTGTGGATGTTGCCGATGTACTCACCCAGTATGCCGATAAAGAACAACTGGACGGAGGCGAGGAAGAACATGCCGATCAGCACCGGCGCCATGCCGAGGCCGAAGCGGTCCCAGAACACCAGCTTGAGTACCAGGTAGGCCAGGGCGATCAGCAGGCTGACCAGCGACAGGCTGAAGCCCGCCATTGTCGCCAGGCGCAGCGGTACCTTGGAGTAGCTGGTGATGCCAAGCATGGCCAGGTCGTACAGCGTGTAGAAGTTGTTCTTGGTGATTCCCCGGCTGCGGCGGGGCTTGTCATAGGGGATCTCGACATGGGCAAAGCCGATGTCGGCGACCATGCCGCGAAAGTAGGGGTAGGGGTCGTCGTAGCGCCTGGCGATTTCGACCACGCTGCGGTCGTACAGGCCGAAGCCGGTGAAATTGGCAATCAGGCGCACGTCGGCGATCCGGCCGACCGTCTGGTAATAGCCGCGGCGCACCATCGCCATCAGGGCGGACTCGGCCGATCGCGGCTTGACGCCGGCCACGACGCGGTAGCCTTCGCGCCATTTCGCCACGAAGGCCGGGATCAGTTCCGGCGGGTCCTGCAGGTCCGCCGCCATGGTGATCACGGCATCGCCACGAACCTGCAGCAGGGCATGCATCGGCGACCGGATATGGCCGAAATTGCGCGAGTTCACGATCGCCTTGACATGGGAGTCGGCGCTGGCGAGACGGCGAATTGCCGCCACCGTACCGTCGATGGAGGCATTGTCGATGAAGACGTGCTCGTAATCGAGGTCGGGCATGGCGGCGAACTGGTCGGCGATGCGGCGATGCAGCTCGGCGACGTTGTCCTCTTCGTTGTAGCAGGGGGTGACGATTGAGATCAGGGGCATTTGACGTCTCGCAGCAGTTCTCCGGAATTTCGTGGTTCGCGGAAGTAGGCAGCCCGGCATTGCTCCCACTGTTCCAGGTCCCGCCGGATTTTCAGGGCATTGCGGTTGCTTCGCCAGGCAAAGGCGACGCCTGGCTGGTTCATGTTGTTGCGCGGATGAGCCCGCAGGCAGAAAGTGCTCCAGTCGACGGCATTGGTCAGCCTGCCAGGCGGGCGCAAGGCGAATGCTACCGGGGATTGGCGCAGCGGAACCATGTAATGCGGGGCGACCTGGCCGTTGGTCGCGTCGAGCAGCGTGAATTCGGCGTTTGGCTGCCAGGGCCGGCGCGATACGGCGCGGTCGAATTCGAAATAGGGTGTGACCGCGCCAATCGCCAGGACAAGGACCAGCGCGATGCGGCGCCAGGGATGAATGCCTGATTCCGCATCGCAAAGGCCGACGATCGCGGCGATGCAGAGCACCCCGAGCGCCGGGATCGAGCCACGCATGGCGAGGTCGTTGCCCGGCCCGATCGAGACGAAGGGCAGCAGCAGCAGGGTAGCCACCGCCGCGGCGAACAGGCGCCGGTCGACGAGGCCGGAGAGGAGCAATGCCAGCAGGCCAAACTCGAAAATGACAAAGAGGAGGTAGTTCTCGGCAAAGGTCAGGTAGTGCGAAATGTCATTACGGTAGATCCATCCGCCATGCGGCGGCGGCGAGGTAAGGGTGTTGCCATAGGCGATACCGCTGGGCGGCACCACCAGCGTCACCGAGATGATCGCAAGTACCAGAAAGCAGGCGCCCATCACCGGGAAGTCGATCGCCATCGCCGGTTGGCGGCGGTAGTGCTGCAGCGCCAGCAAAAGAAGGAAGGGCAGCATCCCGATCAAGGCGAAGGGCGACCAGAGCGGCAGAATCGCCGCCAGCAGTGCGGCCACGGAAAGAAATCCGGCATGCTGCCAGTGGCGGTAGAACAGGGCGATCGATATCCATGCCGGGAGGGTATGGTTTGGATTCCAGAACAGGTTGGTGGTATTGGCCCAGTAGCTGACCAGAGGCGGCGGCATGATCCACCAGTCGATGAAGGCGCCCTTGAGCGGAAAGTTGCCTCCGTGGTAGTCCGGAAACATGAACCCGGCGATATCCATGCCGCTGAAGGCGACGGTTACCACCAGGGCCAGGGCAGCACGAAAGGGGCGGGTATGCGACAAGGGCAGCAGCAGGAAAAATATCGCGACACCCATTGCAGTCCATAGCCACAGGAGGCGATCGGCGATGCCGGCCCCGATCAGCTTGGCGAGCGTCGCGGCGGGAAGGAAGTAGGCCACTGGGGCCCGCAGGAGCAGAATGTCCTCGTCGCCAACGTCATAGGCGGGGGGCCAGGAAACAGCGACAAGATCACGGAGCACGGCGTCCCGGATGTGCCAGTCGTGGGCATTGGCATAGAAGAAATGTCCGGCGCCGCCAAAGACCGACCAGGCCACCGCGGCGGAGATGGCCAGCGCCAGGAGCCAAAGTGGCGGCCACGCGGTCCGCGTTCGCGCCGGCACGCGCAGGGTGCGCCAGGCGGCAAACCCCAGTATCGCCAGCAGCGGGACGCCGGCAAGTGGCTTGAACCAGCCGAGGAAATACATCGCTGCCGGCAGCAGCAGGTAAGCCAGCGCCAGACAGGCCAGTTGGTCCGGTGCTGCGCCGGATGTGTGCCTGGTCGTCGCCGTTGTCTGGGCTATCACTGCATGCTATCCGATTTGGATGTCGTGGCGAAGGATACCCGGCTGTGCAGGAAGTAGCTGAGGATCACGCTGCCGGCTATCGTGATGGCTTGGGCGGCCAGAGGCGCCAGGCCGAGGCCATCCACCAGCAGCCACATTGCGCCCAATCCGAACAGCAAGGTACCGGCATGGCTGATGTTGAAGCGAAGGAACTCAGGTGCGATCGGATCCAGGGAGCGAAATACGAGGAATCGCTGCGTTGCATAGGACTGCGCGACGGCAACGAAGTGGGTGGCCGCCGCGATCAACAGGTAATGGATCGCCGCTGGCAAAAGCAGATAGAGGGCCGCAAACGCCAGGTAGCCGAATAGCGTATTCCAGGCGCCGATGATGAGGAAGCGCAGCTTCCGGCTGGTCTTCCAGTACCGCTGCAGCTTGCCATCGGATGGTGGCACGGGCGTGCTCATCGGGGCTGGCGACGAATGCTGTCAGCCATGCGCGAGATGGCCGTTGCCAGCGGCGTCCAGGCGTCGAGGCCGAGTTCGCGGCGTGCCCGCGAGGTGTCTGGAATGTAGCGCCGGCGCGGCTCACCGTTTGCGCTTCCCAGGATGCGAATCGGTGCCGGACAAGCCGTTTCGGCGCGCACCAGTTCGGCCAGTCCGGCGATGCTGACCGCCTCGTCGCCACCGACGTTGTATGCCCTTCCCGCCTTGCCCCGGACCAGCAGGGCAAGCAGCCACAGCGCGAGGTCGGCGGCATACAGGTAGCTGCGCTGTGGCGTGCCGTCACCGCGGATCGTGATCGGGCGGTCTGCGAGGGCGTCGCGCATCAGTTGCGACGGCGCCAGATGTTCCGGGAGTTGCGGTCCGAGGAATGCAAAGCAACGGGCGATCACCGCGGCTGGCAGCGCGCCGTGGGGACCGGCGCATTCGCGTTCCATGAGGCGCTTGCCCTTGGCGTAAGGCTCGGTGGCGGTCGGTGATTCGGCGGGGAACGGATGATCCTCGGCAAAGGCCGGCAATGCGGCCGGCTGCTCGCCGTAAACCGCGCCCGAGCTCAGCAGCAGGAAGCCACGGCAGCCCTCTGGGGAAAAACTTTCAATCATGCGGCGGGTGCCGTTGCCCATTTCCTGCAGCAGCGTTGCCGGCAAGGCAGCTGCACCGGGCGAGGTGTCGCTGGCGCCATGGATGATCCAGTCGAAGCGCCCCTCGGGAACGGGAAAGTCGGTGACATTGCCAGCCCAGGGAACGAGCCACCGGCAGGCCGCAAACTCGGGGTAGCGAGCCAGGAATGTCGCCGGATCCCGCGACAAGGCGACGAATTCGATCGACTGGCCGCGACGATTGAGGCATTCGATGGCGCTGAGCAGCCAATAGCCGACGAAGCCGGTGCAACCTGTTCCGAAGATTCGGGCTCCGCCAAGCTCGGGCAAGGGGTGCCGATCGAGCAGGGCATCGATATCCTGCAGGGATTTCTCGAACCGTGCCCTGGCTTCGGTTGCGGTGATCATGGCGTTGGTGATTCAGTACAAGGTCAGTACCGGATTTGGGCGACTCGCCCGCAGCATGTCGGCAATTATTTGCTGGCCGCGAAATGCCGAGACGACGATGGTTGCCGAGGGATGCCCGGCCAGGGCTTCGGGCGGCTCGATGGCAAAGCGGCCAAGGCGCTTGCCGTGCAGATTTGGATTGCGATCCACGATGGACGCGATGCGCCCATTGACTGGCTCCGACAAACGCGGCAACAGGCGCGCCGTATGGCTGCCGGCGCCGTAAAGAACCAGGGGCTGGCTGGCGCTGGCGCTGATTTTCGCCAGGCAAGCGGCCATGCAGGCTTCGGACTGGGCTACATAGTCGGCGAGGCCATCGTCACTGCAAGGCACAGGAGTGACCGGCGTTCCGGACAGCGGCGCGCGAGCAAAAACTCCGAAGAGGCTGTCGCAGGATCCGGCAGGAAGTTCCACGATGCGTGTGGCACGAGGCTCATAACCGAGCGTGGCAAGGAAGCGGACCAGGCTCGATGTGGAGAAGTACTGGATGTGTTCAAGCGAGAACTCGCCGAAGGGCTCGCACGGGCGGCTGGCGAAGCGTTCAAGCGCTGGAACCTCCACGAGGATATGCGTGTGTTCGGCGAGATTCGCAACGAGACTCTCCATGTCGTGGCGCAAGGCCGGAAGGTGTTCCATCACGCCAGTCAGGCAGACAAGGTCGGTATGGCGAAGGTCGAGCAGCGACCCTGCCTGCGCCAGGCGCCCGCTGCGCACATTCTCGATGCCAAAGCGGGCGCGGGCCTGCTGCGGCGCCGCCGGAGCAGGATCGATTCCAGCCAGCCGGGTCCAGCCGGCATTGCGCAGCGCGGCGAGGAGCACACCCGAGCCACAGCCAAGATCGGCGATCGCCGCCGTCGTCGGGACTGAATTGCGCAGAAGGTCTACGGTGGCAGCGCAACGGATTGAATCCGTCGGTGAAATTCCGGAGCCGTCATCGACGATGTCGTACTTCGACAGCGACCGGTAGTATCGATCGTAGCGTTCGACCGGGGGAAGGTGATCGGCGAAGGCAAATCCGCAGCCGGGGCAGCCGGCGACGCGATAGCTCATGTCCAGGCCGTCGAGCGCAGCCATCGCATTCATGTGGATTGGCTTTGCCTCGCAGCAGCCGCATACCGGGCAAGGCCGAAGCACTGACGTCATGGTGCGGTGGTATCGAAGATTTCATCGAGGCCGACGACTTGCCCGGCGCAGATGCCGAGGCGCTCGATGTCGGACTGTATTGAGGCGCGATATCGGAGGCTGCAGATCAGCACCGGCAATCCCGAATGGCGGCCCGGATCGTAAGTTTCAACCTGGAAACGGCCGATGCGCGTGCCACGGACATGTCGCGAACCGTCAATCAGGGCGGCAACTGGAAGTGTCTCGAGCAGGGGCTCGACATGGCCGCGAAAATCGCCGCCTATGCCCCACGCCAGGAACGGCCCGGGCAGCAGGGCGTGGAATCGCTCCAGGAGCAACGCGCGCCGCCGCGCGGGATCGATCGCCAGGCAGGCCCTGGCCCGCAAACTGTCCGGATACAGGGCGGATTCCCAGTGAGAGGCGTCGAGCGAGCGCAGCTCGAAACCCGATCGCTGCAACAGGGCGGCGACAGAAGCGGCGCTGAACTGGTGCAAATGTTCCGGATTCGGATCCTGCGACAGCCAGGGATGCCCGGCCCGATGGGGAACTTCGAGCACGAGCGTTGCGTTTGGCGCCATCAGCCGGCGCCACGAAGCGACTTCGGCGCTTATGTCAGCCAGGTGCTCGACAACGTGAAAGCAGAGCAGCAGGTCGAACTGTTCGCTGCCGAGCAGGGCTGTCGTCGGCAGCACCCGGTCCAGCACCGCGGTGGCGAGCCGTCCGTCCGTCGATGGCTCGATGCCGGTATAGCTGACCGGCAGGGTGCGTTTGATGGTGGCCCCGAGGGATGCTTCGGCGCATCCGATTTCAAGAATCCGCATCCCCGGTCGCAACAGCGGCAGAAGGGTCGCCATGCGATCGTCGATCTTCCTCTGGTGCGAGGCCGAGGCCGGTTCGTTGCGGTGCCGCTGCGAGGCGTAATCGACGCGCGGCGCGTCGGTGTCGGCCTGCCAGCGGTGATCGCAGGCAGGGCAGGCTCCGTCCAGGCGCGAGGAAGGATCGCGGGCGATGGATGGGTTGCCGCAGCAGGGACAGGCCACGAGGCGCCTTCAGCGCTGCGCCTGCAGGGACTGCGGAAGCAGGGGCACCACCATCTCCGCGCGCAACTGATCGAGCGACAGCAGCGGCGACATGTCTTCCAGGGGCATCGACAGCATCGATCCGTCGGCTTGCGGCAGTGCGGCTGATTTGGGTGCCAGGGTTTCGTTCGCCAGCAGGCGCACATCGATCAGGCACGGACGTGGCAGCGCCAGCGCATCCTGCAGCGCTGGCGCGAGGTCGGCGGCGTCGCTGATGCACAGGTAGGGCAGGTCGTAGCTCGCCGCCACCCGTGCCAGGTCCGGAAACCAGAGTCCGGATTCCGGGTCGGTGCCGAGATATCGGCCATCGAAGTAGTTGCGCTGGGTGTTGCGGATCGAGCAATACCCGCGATTGTTCATTACCAGGAGGCAGATCGGCAGACCGAGGGATCGCAGCGTGGCCAGTTCCTGAAGGTTGAGCTGCAGGCTGCCGTCGCTTTCGACGGCGATGGTCGGCTTGCGTCCGCTGGCCAGGCAGGCGCCGATGGCGGCCGCCACTCCGTAGCCCATGGCGCCGAGTCCCGAGGTCAGGAAGATGCGCTGTCCCGGCTTGTTGCGAAACACCGTGTAGAAGGCTTCGACGCCAAGGCCGGAACTGCCGGTGGCAATGACGGTATCTTCCGGCGCGGCGGCCGCCAGCGCGGAGGCGAATTGGAAGTGGCCGATGGCGCCCGTGGCGGGGAAGTCCTGTTCGCTTTCGATGGAATACCTGGCCTTCCAGCCGCGGCATTTCTCGCGCCACGGGTCAAGCTGGCGGTCGATCGGGCCTTCGACGCGGCTGGCCAGGGCAGCGATGAACTGGCCGGCATCGGCCACCACCGGCAGGTCGATCGCCATGTCGAGCTTGGCGATCTCTTCCTGGTCGACATCGACGACCACCTTGCGCGCGCCTCGGGCGAAGCCGCGCGGATTGTAGGCGGTGATGATGTTGTCCAGCCGACTGCCGATCGATATCAGCAAGTCGCAGTTCTGTACCGCGAAATTCGCCGCTCGCAGCGCGACGACGCCGGGCCGCCCCACGCAGAGGGGATGGTCCCAGGGAATCAGGTCCATGGCGTTCCAGGTCGTCACGGTCGGTATCCCGAGCCGTTCCACCAGGGCGAGGAAGGATTTTGCCGCGCCGGAAATGCGCACGCCGTGGCCGGCGAGGATCAGCGGGCGCTGCGCCGCCGACAGGAGCTTCAGGGCGGCATCGATGGCCTCCTCCGTCACAGCCTGGCTGGTCGCGGCGGGAGTGAATCCGGCAAGGGCGTCGGGATCGATCGGGGCCGCCTGCACATCCAGCGGTACGTCGAGCCAGACCGGCCCCGGGCGGCCGCTTTGCATCAGGTACAGCGCATGTTCGAGATGGGCGCGGACCTGCAATGGATCGTCGATGGTCACGGCGTACTTGGTGATCGAACGCACGATGGGGACGATATCCACTTCCTGTACTCCCGACTGGCGCAGTGGGCGGCCGCGCAGCCGGTCGGGGCGCTTGACCTGGCCGGATATCACCAGCATCGGGATCGATTCGATCCATGCCCCGGCGACCGGCGTCAGGATGTTGGTGGCTCCGGGGCCGGTGGTCACCATCGCCACGCCGAAGCGGCCGGCGATCCGTCCCCAGGCTTCGGCGGCTATGCCGCAGGCCTGTTCATGGTGGCAGGGAATCGGAGTGATGCGCTTTTCGCAGGCCAAGCCGTCGTTGAGGTGCATCGCGCCCCCGCCGGGCAGCACGAAGACATGGTCGATGCCGGCATCGGCAAGGCGGGACATCAGGTAATCGGCGACGCGCATCGGCTTACATCCAGTAGGTTAGATGGGTCTTGCGTTGCTGGTTGGCGCCGATCGCCGGATCGGTATAGAAGGAGTCGTCGGGAATATGGGTGGACGAAATCTCCTCGAAAACCACCCCTGTGTCGCTGCGAAACGAATGTTTCACGCCGCGTTCGACGGTGACCACGTCGCCCGGCCCCGCCACCTGGGCGACGCCGTCGAGATGGATGGTCATTGAGCCGTGCAGCACGACGAAGGTTTCCTCCTTCTGGCGGTGGTGCTGCTCGGGATGGCTTTGGCCGGGGAGGAGGACGAGAACCTTCTTGCAGTACTCGCGATTGACGACCGTGATCATGGTCAAACCATAGCGATCGAACTGTTCGAGGCCATAGTGGTGGGATATTTCGAGCTCGCTGCGTCCGGGCAGGATCACGTTGCCGGCCTTGAGCAGGGCGCGTACGGCGATCACGGCATCGTTGACGAGCTGGCGCAGATGCACCGCCGTCACCTTTGTGGCGAGCACCGGGCCGTTTGTCGCAACCGGACTGTCCAGCGTGTAACGGATGTACTTCGACCAGTCGTTGGCGGTGACCTGGCCCGGTTGCGGCGGGAAGGCGAAGTACACATCATCGGTCGCCAGCACATGGCCGGCGGATAGGTCGCGGCGGACGAACACGCCGCGCTTCAGAGCCAGCAGGCCGTCTTTCTCGGCGGCCGTGGGAAGATATCGCTCGGTGGTACCGAGCATGCGCAGGGCGCGGCGGCCGGCGTCCAGCCAGGGGACGATTTGCGCCGGCGAGGCGGAATAGGCATTCAACGCATAGCGATCGGTCGGCAGGCCGACGTGCTTCTCGAAAATCATGGCCCCCTTGGCCATGGCCAACTGGATGGTTTCGGTATGGTCGGGCTGCTCGTGCGAGGAAAATCCGATGCGAACGCTGGGATAGCGCTGGCGCAACAACTCAATCTGGCTGATGGCAAGGCGCTCGTCGGGCGTGGGATATTCGCCGACGCAGTGCATCAGCGAGAGGTTGCGATCGCGGTGGGAGAAGAAGCTGACCACCGCATCGATGTCCTCCACCGCAGCGGCCGCCGTCGAGGCGATGACTGGTCGGTCGCACAGGACGATGCGCTCCAGCAGGGGCCAGTCGGTGAAGGCGCAGGAGGCAATCTTGATGATGTCGATGCCATGTTCCTCGATGCGGCCGACCGATGTTTCGTCGAACGGCGTGCACACCGTGGTGAAGCCGTGCTCGCGCATGGCGGCAACGAGAGTCCGGAACTCGGCATCGGTGAGGCGCGTTTCCTCGAAGCGCTTGACGTACTTGATGTCGTCACGGCCCTTGCAATCGGGGTGGATGAAGCTATCCAGATCACGGTATTGCAGCTTGAAGGCGAACTCGAAAGCGTCGCGATAGGGCGCGACAGCATCGGCGAACGACTTGATCACCGTGCAGCCATGGGCGGTGTCGCCCATGTGATTGTTGGCCATCTCGAAAATGACAAGGGGCTTCATCGTGCGACTGCTCCGTTGTGCGTAGGCGGGGTTTGCCGGCAAGGCATCAGAATCCGGCCCCCAGGAATTCGCCGATTTTCGCGGCGGAGAAATCGAGCATTGCTTCGTCAAGAGCGGGATACAAACCGATCCAGAAACTGCGTTCGGTGATCAAGTCGGCATTGGCGAGCGATCCCGACATGCGATAGTCGCGACCGAGCATGTAGGGTTGGCGCGTGACATTGCCGGCGAACAGCAGGCGCGTGCCGATCTTGTGCTGGTCGAGGTAGCGCAACAGGTCCACCCGGTCGCAGGGCGCGTTCTCGCGCAGCGTCAGGAGGAAGCCGAACCAGGAGGGATCGCTGCCCGGGGTCGCCTCGGGCAGTATCAGGAATTCCTCGCAGGATTTCAGGCGCGCGGCAAGGTGGGCAAAGTTGCGCCTGCGCGCCGCCACGAATTCGTCGAGGCGCGCCAGTTGCGCGACGCCGAGCGCCGCCTGCATGTCGGTGATCTTGAGGTTGTAGCCGGCGTGGGCATAGGTGTACTTGTGGTCGTAGCCGCAGGGCAGCCTGCCCAGTTGCCAGCTGAAGCGTTTGCCGCAGGTGTTGTCCTTGCCGGGTGGACAATAGCAGTCGCGTCCCCAGTCGCGGAAAGACTCCAGGACGCGGGCGATCGTCGGATCATCGGTGAATACGGCGCCGCCTTCGCCAGTGGTGATGTGATGCGCCGGATAGAAACTCAACGTACCGACATGGCCAAAGCTTCCGACGCTGCGTCCGTCAAGCGTGGAACCGAGAGCATCGCAGCAATCCTCGACCAGCCAAAGGCCATGCTCGTCCGCCAGGCGGCGCAGGGCGGATGCCTCGAACGGATTGCCAAGTGCGTGGGCCAGCATGATGGCCCGGGTCCGCGGGCTGATGGCGGCGGCGATGCTTGTCGCGGAAGGGTTGTAGGTGGGCAGTTCCGAATCAACGAAAACGGGAACCATTCCATTTTGGAGAATCGGATTGATGGTGGTGGGGAAGCCCGCGGCGGCGGTGATGACCTCATCACCGGGCTTCAGGGCGCGTTCGCCCAGCAGGGGCGAGGTCAGCGCAGAAAGTGCCAGCAGGTTGGCCGACGAACCGGAATTGACGGTGAGCGCGCGGGCCACGCCGATGCGGGCGGCAATTCGCTTTTCGAACTCGTCGTTAAATCGTCCGGTGGTGAGCCAGCCATCGAGCGCTGCATCCACCATGGCGACGTAGGCCTGCGCATCCAGCACCCGCCCGGAGACCGGCACGGCACTGTTTCCAGCCACGAAGGGGGCGCGCATCTCCTGCTGTGCGGCATAGTCGCGCACCTGGGCCAGAATCTGGTTTCGTTGTTCGTCGAGTGTCATGTTGTTGCCGTGTAGTCGTCGATCTGGGCTAGCGTCAGAGCACGAATGCGGGGGCTGTCGCTGCTGTCGGCATACCAGGCCCGGTACCAGTCCAGTGTCTTTTGCAGAGCCTGATCGGCGTTCCAGCGCGGGGTCCAGCCAAGAACAGTGCGGGCATGGGTGGCATCGAGGCGCAGCGCACCGGTTTCTTTCTGGAAGTTGGCTTCGGCTACTTCAACGCGGGCCTTTCCTCCCCAGACTCCGGCGCAGCGTTCGGCGACTTCGCCCACCGTGAGTTGATCTGCTTCGGCAGGACCGAAGTTCCAGGCTTGTGCATGCCGGGCGCCGTCCTTGCCACACAGCTTTTCCGCCAGCAGCATATAGCCGGCGAGAGCTTCGAGCACATGCTGCCATGGCCGGATGGCCTCGGGCATGCGCAGGGAGAGGACATTCCCGGCATGAAAGGCGCGGACAATGTCGGGCAGCAGGCGGTGCGCTGCCCAGTCGCCGCCGCCGATGACGTTTCCGGCGCGCGCAGTGGCGATGCGCGGTGAGCCTTCCGCGTTGAAGAAGGACTCGCGCCACGAGGCTGTGGCAATCTCGGCGCAGCTCTTGCTGGCGCTGTAGGGATCCTTGCCGCCCAGCGGATCGCCTTCACGAAGCGGTGCGCCGGTGGACGCCGGGACATAGCATTTATCGCTGGTGACGATGACCGCTACTTCGACCGTCGGACACTCGCGCATGGCATCGAGCAGGTTCAGGGTGCCTGTTACGTTGGTGGCGAAGGTTTCGCGCGCGAAGCGGTAGCCATCCGCCACTGTGGCTTGTGCCGCAAGGTGGAACACGATGCTGGCGCCGCTGTCGTGCAGCGCTGTGCCGAGTGCATCGTAGTTGCGGATGTCGCCATGGATCGAAGTGATGCCCCGAGCCACCTGTGCCGCTTCGAACAGGCTTGGCTGCGTCGGCGGCGCCAGCGAAAACGCCGTGACGCCAGCGCCGACTTTCTGCAGCCACAAGGCCAGCCATGCACCCTTGAAACCGGTGTGGCCGGTAATGAATACCTTGCGGCCTTTCCAGAATTCCGGCGTCACGTCCACAGCTTCCAAGGCGCATTGCCAGCTGCCCAGAGTTGCTCCAGATGGTTCTTGTCGCGCAGCGTGTCCATGGGTTGCCAAAAGCCGTTATGACGGAACGCGGCCAACTGCCCGTTTGCCGCCAGATGCTGCAAGGGCTCCTGTTCCCATAGTGTGGCTTCGTTGTCGATGCGGTCGAGCGCGGTGGGCGAGAGTACGAAAAACCCGCCATTGATCCAGTCACCATCGCCACGCGGCTTCTCCTGAAATCCACGCGCGCGTTTTCCGTCGAGATCGAGGCGGCCGAAGCGCCCCGGCGGTCGTACCGCAGTGACAGTTGCCAGGCATCGCTCGTCGCGATGAAAGGTAAGCAGCGCGCCGATATCCACATCGGCCACGCCATCGCCATAGGTCATGCAGAAGTCTTCGCCGTCGACGAACCCGCGAATCCGGCGCAGTCGCCCTCCAGTCTGCGTGTTTTCTCCGGTATCCACCAAGGTGATATTCCAGGGCTCGGACTGGTTCTGGTGCAGGTCGACGCGGTTTTTCGCCAAGTCGATGGTCACGTCGGAAGTGTGTAGCGCCAGATTGGCAAAGAATTCCTTCACCATATAGCCCTTGTAGCCGAGGCAGATCACGAAATCGGTGATGCCGAAGTGGGCATAGCCTTTCATGATGTGCCAGAGAATCGGCTTGCCGCCGATTTCGACCATAGGCTTGGGGCGGAGTACCGTTTCCTCGGCCAATCGGGTACCGAGTCCACCAGCGAGTATCACGGCTTTCATAGGGAACGGAGAAGGTCCAAGCAATGCCTGACGAATTTTAACAGAGCGCGCTATAAGCACTTCTCGCGCCGACGATAAACAAACCTTTATCCCCAAATAGAAATAATCGCATCGGTCGCCCCGGGGGATTTGTTAACCTGCGGCCTTCACGAAAAACCATATTCGGAGGAGGCTCGGCATGGCTTTGGTCAATCCGCACGGCGGCGGTAGTTTGCGGCCCTTGTTGCTTGAGGGCGACGCGCTCAAGGCCGAATTGGCCCGTGCGGCATCGCTGCCCAAGGTCAAAGTCAGCTCCCGGGAAAAGGGCGACATCGTCATGATGGGCCAGGGCGGCTTCACGCCGCTCGAAGGTTTCATGACCCACGCCGACTGGCAGGGCGTGTGCGACGGCATGAAGATGGCCTCCGGCCTGTTCTGGCCGATCCCCATCACGCTTTCCACCGACAAGGTAACCGCCGATGGCATCCAGATCGCCAGTGACGTGGCTCTGGTCGATCCGGACGACGGCTCCATCCTCGCCACCATGAAGGTGACCGAGAAATACAGCATCGACAAGGCCCACGAGTGCGCCATGGTGTTCAAGACCACCGACATGGAGCATCCTGGGGTCAAGATGGTAATGGACCAGAGTGAGGTCAATCTCGCCGGCCCGATCAAGGTGCTCTCGCTCGGTGGCTTCCCCGAAACCTACGGCGCGTTGCTGATGAGCCCCAAGGAAACGCGTGCCCTGTTCGAATCCTACGGCTGGAGCAAGGTCGCGGCCTTCCAGACGCGCAACCCGATGCATCGTTCGCACGAATACCTGGCCAAGGTGGCCATCGAAGTCTGCGACGGCGTCATGGTGCATTCGCTGCTGGGCAACCTCAAGCCGGGCGATATCCCGGCCGACGTGCGCACCGAGGCGATCGGCACCCTGATCGACAACTACTTCGTCAAGAAGACCGTGGTACAGGCCGGCTATCCGCTGGACATGCGCTATGCCGGCCCGCGCGAGGCCCTGCTGCACGCGCTGTTCCGCCAGAACTACGGCTGCTCGCACCTGATCGTCGGCCGCGACCATGCCGGCGTCGGCAGCTACTACGGCCCCTTCGATGCCCACCACATTTTCGACGAGTTGCCCAAGGGCGCGCTGGAAACCCAGGCGCTGAAGATCGACTGGACCTTCTGGTGTTACGAGTGCGGCGGCATGGCCTCAAACCGTACCTGCCCGCATGCCGAAGAAAAGCGCCTGCTGCTTTCGGGCACCAAGCTGCGCAAGATGCTTTCCGAAAACGGCGAGGTTCCCGCGGAGTTTTCCCGCCCCGAAGTGCTCGAAGTGCTGCGCAAGTACTACGCCGGCCTCGAGGCGCACGAAAAAGTTGAAGTCAAGCTGTCCGGGCATTCCGCCCGCTGAGTTTTAGCGAGTTTCGCCGTACCGAGTTTTTTCACGAACCACACCGCAACCAAGGAGTAGAAGACAAATGCCAACCTTTGTTCGTACCGAGAAGTGCGACGGCTGCAAGGGGCAGGACAAGACCGCCTGCATGTACATCTGCCCGCATAACCTGATGAAGCTGGACAAGGACGGTTCCGAAACCGGCCATGCCATGAAGGCCTTCAACCAGGAACCCGAGCAGTGCTGGGAGTGCTACTCCTGCGTCAAGATCTGCCCGCAGGGCGCCATCGAAGCCCGCCACTACGCCGACATCGTGCCGCTGGGTGGCTCGGTGCAGCCGATGCGCGGTTCCGATTCGATCATGTGGACCATCAAGTTCCGCAACGGCACGCTGAAGCGCTTCAAGTTCCCGATCCGCACCACGGCCGAGGGCTCGATCGATCCTTACGGCGGCAAGCCGATGCCGAAGATGTCGGAGATCACCGCCGACGGCGTGTTCACCCGCGGCGTCATGGGTGGCTTCCGCGCCGGCAACCCGGCTGAGCTGATCCGCAAGTAATCAACCGAATCGAGGAAACGAAAATGGCTGGAACATTTGAAGCACCCGAAGTCGTCCAGGAAGAGCTGGACATCCTGCTGATCGGCGGCGGCATGGCCTGCTGCGGTACGGCATACGAAATGATGCGCTGGGCCGAGGCCGTCAAGGCCGAAACGGGCAAGGAGCTCAAGATCAAGCTGGTGGACAAGGCCGCCATGGACCGCTCCGGCGCCGTGGCGCAGGGTCTCTCCGCGATCAATACCTACATCGGCGACAAGCAGGATCCCGCCGACTACGCGCGCATGGTCTCCAACGACCTGATGGGCATCACCCGCGACGACCTGGCCTATGACCTGGGCCGCAACGTCGACGACTCGGTGCACCTGTTCGAGGAGTGGGGCCTGCCGATCTGGAAGACCGACGCCGAAGGCGTTCGTCACGACGGCGCCGAGGCGCTCAAGGAAGGCCTGCCGGCCCTGAAGGATGGCGGCCAGCCGGTGCGTTCGGGCAAGTGGCAGATCATGATCAATGGCGAATCCTACAAGTGGATCGTCGCCGAAGCGGCGAAGAAGGCGCTGGGCCTGGATCGCATCCAGGAGCGCGTGTTCATCGTCAAGCTGGTCAACGACAAGAACGATCCGTCGCGCGTTGCCGGCGCGGTCGGCTTCTCGGTGCGCGAGAACAAGGTCTATGTGTACAAGGCCAAGGCCATCATGCTGGCCGCCGGCGGTTGCGTGAACCTGTTCCGTCCGCGTTCGGTGGGCGAGGGCACGGGCCGCGCCTGGTACCCGGTGTGGAACGCCGGTTCGACCTACGCCATGGCCGCCGAAGCCGGCGCCGAGATGACCATGATGGAAAACCGCTTCGTGCCCGCCCGCTTCAAGGACGGCTACGGCCCGGTCGGCGCCTGGTTCCTGTTGTTCAAGGCCAAGGCCACCAACGCCTACGGCGAAGACTACATGGTCAAGAACAAGGAAATGCTGAACGACTACCCGCCCTATGGCCAGGCTGCCGTGCCGGCCTCGTGCCTGCGCAACCACCTGATGCTGAAGGAAATGAAGGAAGGCCGCGGCCCGATCTACATGGACACCGTGACCGCCCTGGCCAAGCTGGCCGAGACGCTGACGCCAAAGGAAGTGAAGCACCTCGAGGCCGAAGCCTGGGAAGACTTCCTCGACATGTGTATCGGCCAGTGCGGCATCTGGGTCGGCGAGAACGTCGACCCGCGCGAGAAGAATTCCGAGCTGATGCCGACCGAGCCCTACCTGCTCGGTTCGCACTCCGGCTGCTGCGGCATCTGGGTGTCGGGCCCGACCGACGTCGGCGCGCCGACCACCGAAGAGTACGACGGCGTCCCGGCCCACCTGCCCAAGGGCTGGAACTGGGGCTACCGCTCGATGACCACGGTCAAGGGCCTGTTCACCGCCGGCGACGGCGTGGGCGCCTCCGGCCACAAGTTCTCCTCCGGTTCGCATACCGAAGGCCGCCTGGCCGCCAAGGCCATGGTCAAGTACGCGCTTGACAACGCCGACTGGAAGGTCGAGCTCGATACCTCGCCTGAGCAACTGGTCGCCGACATCTACCAGCCGGTGCGTACCTTCCTCGAGTTCAAGGACTACACCACCGCGATCGACGTCAACCCCAACTACATCACGCCGAAGATGCTGCAGTTCCGCTTGCAGAAGATCATGGACGAGTACGTTGCCGGTGTCGCCACCTACTACAACACCAACGACAAGATGCTTGCCGTGGCCGAAGAGAAGCTGGAGATGCTGAAGGAAGACTCGAAGAAGCTGCGTGCCAAGGACCTGCACGAGCTGCTGCGCGCCTGGGAGAACTACCATCGCATCCTGACCGCCGAAGCCCACATGAAGCACATCCAGTTCCGCGAAGAAAGCCGCTACCCCGGCTTCTACTATCGCACCGACAAGAACTTCGTCGACGAGAAGAACTGGCACTGCTTCGTGAACTCGATCTACGACAAGAACACCAAGAAGTGGACCTGCTTCAAGCGCAAGCACGTCGACCTGGTGGACAAGTCGAAGCTGTTCAAGGCCGCCGCGCCGCACTAAGCGCGATCCGCCTGTAAGATTCAGGCCGGAAGCCGCGAGGCTTCCGGCCTGTTTTCTTTGCAATCACTGTCGTAATGAGGCATTCCATGTCACAACCCGATATTCCCTTTCCCAATAGCCCCGTGGTGCCGACCATGGTGGCGGACACCCACGTCATTGAGTTCTCCTGCCACAAGGGCATAGGTTGCTGGAACGCCTGCTGCTCCAACATCGACATCTCGCTGACGCCCTACGACGTGCTGCGCATGAAGACGCGCCTGGGCATCACCTCCACCGAGTTCCTCAAGGACTACACGGTGCCCTACGAGATGGAAAAGGACGGCATCGCCGGCATCAAGTTCCGTCCCGTCGAGGGCGGCAGTGCCTGCCGCTTCATGAAGCCCGAAGGTTGCGACATCTATACCGACCGGCCGACGGCCTGCCGTTACTACCCGGTGGCGCTGCTGTCGATGCGCAAGCAGGACGAATACGTCGATCGCGACTCCTACGCCATCGTCAAGGAAGACCACTGCAAGGGCCACGAGGTGAATCGCCGTATCACCATCGCCGACTATCGCAAGGAGCAGGGTCTCGAAGAGTACGACGAGCTGGCGCGCGGCTGGCGCCAGCTGGTGCTGAAGAAGAAGTCATCCGGGCCGACCATCGGCAAACCCAGCTTGCGCAGCCGGCAGCTGTTCTTCATGGCCTGCTACGACATCGACAAGTTCCGCGAATTCGTCTTTGCCGACTCGTTCAGCAAGCTGTTCGAGCTGAAGCCGGAAGAGCGCGGAGCGTTCGCCAACGACGATGTCGCCCTGCTGCAATTCGCCTTCCGCTTCCTGCGCCAGGTGCTGTTCGGCGAGGAAAGCATTTCGCTCAATTCCGAGGCGGCCCAGGAGCGCCTCGCCAAGGTGCAGGAAAAGCGCCTGATCGAGGAGCGCGAGGCGGCGAAGAAGCGGGCGCTGGAAGCGGAAGCCGACGGGGCCGACGAAGGCTTCGATTGAAAAGTCGGCGCTGACGTTACGGCGAATCGGTTGAACTACGGTACTACAATGAGTCCAATAGTTCAGCATAAGATTCCAGCGATCGATCGTGATTACCGGCCATGCCCTGTTACGGATGATCGAACGCAATGTTTCCGACCAGATGTTGCTCGAGGTCATCGATTTGGGCGAGACTCGCTATCGGGACGAGACTCACTTGTGGGCGTTCAAGGAATTTCCGGAGCGCAACGACAATCTGGTTTGCGCTGTCGTGGTACTCGAAAATGCCGTAGTCGTGAAAACTGTCATGCATCATTTTTCTATCCTGTAAGGAGCCGTCATGCGTACCACCTACTATGACGAAGATGATATCTTGGTAGTGCATCTATCCGACAAGCCGGTCGTACGGGAGGTTTCGCAAGACTGGAACACGCATATCAGCTACGCCGAGGACGGCACGACGGTTGAGCTTGTTTTGCTTGATGCCAAAGCAAACGGTGCGTATCCGCTTGCCGTGGAGCACGCGCTGGCCGCCTGAACTGCGTAAATGGCGTGAGCAACAAGTTGGCGCTGCCTCCACGGCTAGCGCACTCGCGGGTGCTCAGGCCAGTCCGTCGATTGCCCCGAACGCGCTGCGCGTGAGTTCGATTTCGGCGGCGGCAATGCCGGCGCGGCGCGCGGCTGAGGCCCAGGTCGCCACCACCACCACTATCTGGTCGATGATCGCGCGTGCGCGCGCGGGCGACAGGCGATAGAAGGCCGCCGTGGCCAGCACGGTAGTCAGGTCCGGGCGGTTATCGACATCGTCGATGTTCAGCACATGCTCGGCCTTGGTCGTGTTCGGGTTGACATCGAAGGCCGGCGCCAGGCGCCAGCCATGCGCGCCGAGCAGGAAGCCGTGGTTGCGCAGGTGGTCGTCGCGATTGCCAACCGCGACATTGAACGCCACGCGGCGAAACAGCTGTTCCAGGTCCGCCGCCAGGTGGTCCGGGTCGCCCCGGCGCGAGAGGAACTCGGCCAGTTCCAGGTAGCTGGTGCCTTCGCTTACGTCCTTGCCCAGCAAGGTCATGGCCGAAGCATAAAAGCGCCGCCGCCCGCTTGCCGCCACGCGGTCGAAGCGGCGCACACAGAAGGTGCTGAACGCCGGCCGCCCGGCGCGGTGCAGCCGCGCCACGCTCGCCTCCGGCATGTCGATGCCGGCCTGGCGCGCCAGCCACCAGGCCAGCCCTTCCCACGCCCCGATGTCGCGGTCGTCGTCATGGGAGGGAAACTTGGCGATCCACAAATCACCGTTCGGGTCGCGGAAGTTGGCCTTCGGCCGCGCGCCGCCCAGTGAGGCACCGGGAGCGACCAGCACCGCCAGCCAGCGACGCAAGCGGTCGAGATCGTCGATATCCTTACGCGTCAGTTCGCCCGCAATTTCTGCAAGTTCCGCAAGACTGGTAACAGGGGGCGCGGCAAGCGCGTCGTCCGCCAGATAGGGCTCGCCGTCGCCACGGCGAAAACGCAGCGCCCCCTGGCGGGTGATGTCCTGCACGCCGAGCAGGAAATTCCAGGAATAAAGGGTTCGCGCCGGACGCCCTTCGTCCCTGGCCTGCAAGGCCTCGCGCCGACGCATCAGGGTCTGCCCCCAGCGGTCGGGCGACGAATCAAGAAATATGCCGAAGTTGCCGGCCTCCGGCTTGGGGAAAAACGCCCCGGCATCCAGGCTCAGTTGCGGATCGATGGCGAATGCCAGATCGGTTTGCGCCAGCCATGCCGGTTGGTAACGGAAGCGCACCTGTCCGCGATCGTGGGCCAGCGCGCCCAGGCATTGCGGCGGACACAGATCGCAATCCAGCCAGACTTCGAGTTCATCGCTCATCGCCGCCCTCGGCGCGGCGTCGGCAGCGCCAGATCCTGCAGGCGCCGCCCCAGCGCGTCGTCGCGCGCCACGGTGGCCAGGTCGCCGTCCAGCCCATAGACGACGAGAACGCGAAGATAGGTGCCCAGCGTCACCGAGGGATCGCCGCGCTCCACCTTGACCAGGGTCGGCCGCGATATTGCGCAGCGTTCGGCGACCGTGGTCGCCGTCAGCTGCCGGCGCAGCCGGGCCAGGCGCAGGCGCTCACCGAAGTCGGCAAGCAGTCTCGATTCGGCCGGGAAGGCCAGGGGCGCTTTGCTGGGCATGGTGAAACCATTTATAGCCAAATATGCAATATTTGTCAAAAATGATTTACACAATTATTGCCACTATGAGTTACTTCGACAGAGTCGAAAGAAGTCGGCGCTGGCACCACGGCGAGCAATCACGCCCAGGGGTTGAGTAGGGTCAGCCCGTGGATTCCCTTGAAGTCTTTGTCATTGCGGGTCGCCAGAGGCAGGCCATGAACGAGTGCCACCGAAGCGATCTGGGCGTCTTCGGTGGAGATCGCGCGCCCTTGATGGGTACGTGCAGCCACGCAGATCGCGTACTCCGTCGCGCACGCATCGTCGAACGGCAGGCAGCGCCCAGCAAAGTCCTCGGCAAACATCTGCTCTGCACTTGCAGCAAGTTTGTCGCGGCGCTTGCCGGCGGGGAGCAAGGCAATTCCGAGCAGAATTTCGGCGCGGGTGATGGCACAAACGAAAAACGATGCACCTTGCTGCCCCGCAAACCAGTCCAGCACTTCCGGAGCGGGTTGTGCCCGCATCAGTTCGGAAAGGACGTTGGTATCCAGCAGGATGCCCGCCATGCTTAGTCCTTCGGCGTCGTGGGCAGGCGTGCCACTCGCCGCTTCGGGATCGGCAGTTCCTGCACGTTCAGCGCGGCGAAGCGTTGGTGAATTGCCTGGGCGAAACCGGGTCCGGACGAGGGCGTCTGTACCGCCCGGCGCAGAATTTCGCGCGCTTCCTGTTCCATCGACCAGCCATGCTGCGCTGCCTGCAGGCGCAGACGTGCCTTGAGTTCGTCGTCGAAATTGCGGATGGTTAGGCTGGCCATGGCGTACTTTATAGTGATTGCAGTGCATGCATTGTATTCATCGTGAGGTGCTTTGAAAAGAGCGCCTCGCTGTATCGCTGCGCCGACTCTTGGGCTAATTGTGATCAACCTTCTCTTGCATGTTGGTAAAGATGGATATTGTTCGCGACCCAGATAACGTTGTTCTTGCGTTGTTCCAAAAAGATTTGACATCGATGTGCGACATTTGTATTCTGTCATCTGGAACAACAATTGAACAACGGAGGTAGGCATGGAAAAGCGATTTTCGGCAACCCTTAGCAGGTCGCAGGGTAGGAGCGCATGGGCGGTGATCTTCCGCCATCCAGTTCGGATCGATCCAAACACCGGTAAGCCCGGATTGAGGGTTCGCCAGGGGCTTGGAAAGCACGATGAAGCCGAAGCCAACGAACTCAAGGATCAACTTAATCAGCTGTTGGCGGACGAGACCTTCTGGAGCGTTCCGGCCCGGGCCGAGGCCGAGAAGCGCTTCCACCGCCGGGTCAGTGAGATCTTCTATCACGGCATGGAACCGGAGGCGAGTGACTTCGGCGCGATCCGAGAATCGATCATTCCTCTGCCGACGTACAAGGACTCCGATTATCGACGGGCGCTGCTCCTCGGAACAACTGGCGCGGGCAAAACGACGTTGCTGCGTCAGTTGATCGGCACCAAACCTAACGAGCGCTTTCCTTCAACGTCGACGGCGAAGACAACGGTGCACGAGACAGAGGTCGTGCTTACGCAGGGCCCATACAAAGCAGTGGTTACCTTCTTCCCCATTGACGAAGTCCGCGAGCATCTGAACGAATGTATCTCGGAAGCCGTCCTCGCTGCATACCGGAGAGACGGAGACAGAGAAGTGCTGCGCAAGCTACTGATGCATGTAAACCAGCGGTTCCGCTTCAACTACGTACTAGGCAACGGGCCTCAGGCCGTCCAAACCGACGACGATGACGAAAATGACGACGATGCTGCGGAGCAGATAGAGGATGCAGCCGCAGATGGCGTGATAGACCTAGACGCCACGAATGCTTTGCTGGGGAATGCGCTGGTCGCGTCGCGTGCCATTGCGGCCCGCCACGGGGAGCAACTGAAGTTCGAGCTTGGCGCAATCGATGAGAAAGATCAACGGGTCGTCGACGAGCTCTTTGAGGAAGAGCTTGATCGCCGACTTCGTGAAGACGATGAGTTCCATCGCATCAGCGATGCACTCATGGATGAGATCGAGGTTCGTTTCTCGCTGCTAACTTATGGCACCGTACGCCGTAACAAGCAAGGCTGGCCGCAGTCGTGGTCATGGGAGACTGAGGACCGTGAAGCTTTCATCGAGGCGGTCACGCGCTTCTCCAGCAACTATTCCCCGCGATTCGGACGGCTATTGACGCCGCTGGTCAACGGACTCCGAGTGTCAGGTGCATTCCTGCCAGCATGGAACGGTGGTCAGCAGCCTAGGCTTGTGCTTCTCGATGGCGAAGGGTTGGGGCACACTCCCAAGTCAGTCGCCGCCATCTCGACTTCGCTGACACGACGTATCGATTCAACCGATGCCATTGTGCTCGTCGATAACGCTGTGCAACCGATGCAGGCGGCGCCGGTTGCGGCCATGAAGGAGATGATCACCTCGGGAAGTTCCAGCAAGCTACTGCTTGTGTTCACTCACTTCGACGAGGTTAAGGGCGATAACCTGGGCAATGTGGCAGATCGGGAGCAGCATGTCTTGGCTTCCGCTGAGAACGTCCTCGCCTCGATTGGGGAGGAACTTGGTCCTTTCGCAGAGAGGGCGCTTCGCGGCCGCTTGAAGGACGCTTGCTTCTTTGTCGGCGGGATCGATGAGGATTTGGACGCCATGAAGAAGGCCCACAAGCGGACCATTGGTCAATTGCAGGCGCTGCTAACTGCAATTGATGTCATCGTCGAGAAGCCTGAGCCCGTGCTCGCGAAGCCGGTGTACGACCGCATGAATCTTGTCCTAGCTGTCAAGAATGCTGCTGAGAGCTTCCACGATGCATGGTGGCCTCGCCTGGGCCTTGCATACAAGCCCGGCGTGGGTAAGGAGCACTGGAAGCGCATCTGGGCATTGAGCCGGCGCCTCAGCACGCCAACGTTCGGAGACGAGTACGACAACCTCAAGCCGGTCGCGGATCTCCGCAAGCAACTTCAGGATCGGCTGTATGTGCTGCTTCAGAACCCGCTCCGATGGGATCCCGCAGAGCCGACTGATGACGAGCACAAGCAGCAGGTCTTCGATGGCTTAGCCAATGCACTTTCCGTGAAGACGCTCGACCTTGCGACCCGCCGTGTTCGGGCCGAGCGGATGCCGGAATGGCAGTCGGCGTTCAACCAGTCGGGACGGGGATCAAGCTATGCGCGCGCTTCGATCATAGGCGAACGCATCTACGAACGGGCGGCGCCGATTCCGGACGTGGCGCCCTCGCCAGACCGAAATTCCTTCTTACACGAAGTCGCGGCAGTTGTAGAGAGTGTCTGCGAGGAGATCGGCGCAAAGCTTGCGTAGCAGATGGACGTGGGCACTCGATCAGGGCTCGCCCAGCGCGGGGTTACCTTTATGAACGCCATCTCGACGATCGACTGATCGCCGAACTCAGTCTTGCAACAGGGAAAATGAAAGTCGGCGCTGGCAGCACGGCGATTCGCCGGACTGCCAGCGCCGACTTCTGTTTCCTGTCGTCCGCCTTACTTGCCGGCGATCTTTTCCAGCTTCTCGGCTTTGATCAGCTGGCCGTCGAGGGCCGCATCCTTGGCCGAACCGCCGTAGGCGACGGTCATCAGCTGCGAGTAGTACACCACGGGCATGTTGAACTTGGTGCCCTGCTTCTTGTTGATTTCCGACTGGTAGACCTCGACGTTGGCCTGGCACAGCGGGCAGGGCGTGACGATCATCTCGGCGCCGTGGTCGTAGGCCGACTCGACGATGTCGCGGATCTGCTTCTGGCTCTTTTCCGGCTCGGAGAAGGCCAGCGCGCCGCCGCAGCAGGTCACCTTCTGTTCGTACTTGGAAAGCGCCTCACCACCCAGGGTCTCGACCATCTTGTCGAGGTACATCGGATTCTCGAAGGATTCGCCGTCGATGCCGAAGGGGCGGTTGGTCTGGCAGCCGACGTAGCCGGCGATCTTGAGGCCTTCCAGCGATTTCTTCATCGGTGCCTTGAGGCCGTCGTAGCCGAAGTCCTCGATCAGCACCTCAACCATGTGTCGGACGTTGGCGCCGCCGTTGTAATGCAGGCCGGCCGCCGCCAGGGCTTCATTGGTTTCCTTCAGCAACTGCGCCGAGCCATCCAGCCGCTCCTGGGATTCGCGGGCGCTGAGCCAGCAGGCGGCGCAGGTGGCGACGATGTCCTGGCCGGGCAGGTGAGTCTCGGCCTGGGCGAAATTGCGGGCGTTGATGGCGATGCGCGGCAGCTCGCCGCCTTCGCAATAGCCGACGGACGCGCCGCAGCAGTTCCAGTCCGGAATCTCGGTCAGCTTGATGTCGAGCGACTTGCATATCGAATTGGTCGACACCAGGTAGTTCGAGGCCGAGGCCTTGAGCTGGGACGAACAACCGGGGTAGAACGCATATTCTTTCTTTGCCATTTTTCGATTCTCCGTCAGGCGCTGAAGCCTTTTTTGCGATCCTCGATTTCCTTCGCCTTGGCGATGATGGCGTGGAAGCCTTTCAGATCCTTGACGCCATGCCCGCCGAAGATTTCCATCGGGTTGAGGCGCTTGGCCATGAGCAGCCCGAGGCCGACGCTCTGCATGCCCATCGCCTCCTTGATGCCGGCCACCAGACCGTTGCGGAAGTAGTGGCGCAGGGTCAGCATCAATTCATTGACGCGGCCCTTCTTGATCGCGTTGTTCCAGAACAGCGTGGCGAAGTCGCGCGTCGGCTGGCCCTTGGGCGCGAGGCCGAGGCGGTGCGCGTAGTTGGCCAGGCCGTGCATGATGTGGGTGATCGGCAGTTGGCGCGGGCAGCGCACCATGCAGTTGTAGCAGGAGGTGCACATGAACATCGAATCCGAGCCGAGCACCTCGTCGCGCTTGCCGGCGCGGATCATCATGAAAATTTTCTGCGGCGAGTGCGTCCAGTGCGGGCCGAGCGGGCAGGAGCCGGCGCAGACGCCGCACTGCATGCACATCTTGACCATGTGGCCTTCTTCGACATTGGCCTCGACTTCCTTGAGGAAGTTGTTGCGGTAGCGCTCGATGGCTTGCGTGTTCGCTGTTGTCATCTATTGCGTCTCCAATTTCGACCCCCGCCCCGGGGCGGGGGCAGGGGGTGGGGGGTATTGCAAATTGCGGCTGATTTTCATGATCTGAGGCGTAGCCGAAGCATCGTGGGAATCAGCCGAAGCCCTTCATGGGTGAGGGGCCGAGCTTGTCGAGTTCGGCGACGTAGTCATTGATCAGCTTGACCACGCGCGCGTTGTCGGTGATCGCCACTTCCTGGGTCACCACGCGCTCGGGCTCAAGGCCCATCTGCTTCAGGGTGTCGCCGATCTTGCTCATGCGGTAGTGGGCGAGTTCGGAGCCCTTGACGAAGTGGCACTGGTATTCGTCGCCCTTCTTGCAGCCCATCATCATCACGCCGTCGTAGCCGGAATTCAGCGCGTCGGTGATCCAGATGGTGTTGACCGAACCGAGGCAGCGCACCGGGATCACGCGCACATACGCCGAGTAGTTCATGCGCGCCAGGCCGGCCATGTCGAGTGCCGGGTAGGCGTCGTTCTCGCAGGCCAGCACCAGGATGCGCGGCTTCTCTTCATCCTCCTCGGGAATCTCGACCGCCTTGACCTGGCTACCGACGGTATCGACCGAGTAGTTTTCGAAGGAGATCACGCGCACCGGGCAGGCGCCCATGCAAGTGCCGCAGCGGCGGCAGCGTTCCTCGTTGAACTTGGGGAAGCGCTTCTCGTCCTCGTCAATGGCGCCGAAGGGGCACTCGACGGTACAGCGCTTGCACTGGGTGCAGCCTTCGAGGCGCGCCGTGGGGAAGGACAGGTCGCCGGAACGCGGATGCGCGGCGCGGCCGACGGCGGCGTTCTCCACCGCCTGGATCGCCTTCAGCGCGGCGCCGGTGGCGTCGTCGGTGGCTTGCAGGATGTCCATCGGGCGGCGCACCGGGCCGGCGGCGTAGATGCCGGTGCGGCGCGTCTCGTAGGGGAAGCAGATGAAGTGCGAGTCGGCAAAGCCGTGCTTGAACTGCGGCACGTCCGGGCCCTGGCGGTAGTTCAGCTTGAGCACAGAGGTGGTCCGCATCGCGTCGCGCTGCACCTTGGCGGCTTCGTCGCCACCCTCGGCGGCGGTGACCACCGGGTTCCAGGCTTCGAGGTCGACGCCGGCATTTGGCACCTGGCCGGTGGCCAGCACCACCAGGTCGGCGGCGATGGTGTTCTCTTCGTCGAGGATCAGGTCCTTGAACGTGACGGCGCAGTTGTCGCCACCCGTCACCTTGCTGGCCTTGCCCTTGCTGAAGATCACGCCTTTCTGCTGGGCGCTGCGGTAGAAGTCCTCGCCCATGCCCGGTACCCGCAGGTCCTGGTACATGACCACGGTGTCGATGTCAGGGTTCTGGTCCTTGAAGTACATCGCCTGCTTGATGCTGGTGCCACAGCAGTGGCCCGAGCAGTAGGAGAGGTGTTGTCCCGTCGTGTCACGCTGGCCGGCGCACTGGACGAAGACCACGGACTTGATCTCCTTGCCGTCGCCGCGTTTGATCGCGCCGCCGTTGGCCTGCTTCGCCAGCGCTTCGAGTCCCGCCTGGTCGACCACATTGGGCTGGCCGCCGCCGAGTTCCGGCAGCTTGGCCATGTCGTAGGTGCTGAAGCCGGTGGCCTGGACAATGGCGCCGACGGCTTCTTCCGTGACCGTGCCGGATTCCTGCGCGACCTGGATCACGAAGCGACCCGGTGCGCCGGAGGTCTCGGCGATGGTCGAATTGAGATGAACCTTGATCAGCGGGTTGGCAGCAATCCTGGCCGCCATCTCGGCGACGCCGGTGTCCTGGGCTTCGGCGTAGGGCGCCTTGAAGGGCTGGCGCTTCCAGAGATTGGCCGCCATGCCGCCCAGCGCACCGGTCTTTTCGACCAGCACGACTTCGTAGCCGGTGTCGGCGATTTCCAGCGCCGCGGTCATGCCGCTCATGCCGCCGCCGACCACCAGGATGCGCTTCGAGGACGCTTCCTTGACGTTGCCGGCCGGCTGCTTCATTTTCTTGACTTCGGCACAGCCCATGCGCACGTAGTCGGCCGCCATTTCCTGGCGCACTTCGTCGTGCTCCTTGCCGGCGGCGACGACCCACAACACGCCTTCGCGCAGATTGGCGCGCGACATGGCGACGCCGTCGAACTGGAAGGCTTCGGTCTTGGCACGGCGCGAGCAGGCGGCGATGCAGACATGCGTGACCTGCTCGTTGGCGATGTCGTCCCTGATGGTCTGCACGCCTTCGGCATTGCACAGGAAGGGATGGCTCTTGACCAGCGCCATCTTGCCTTCCTTCTTGGCGATGTTCTCGAGCTGTCCGACCTTCATGGCATCGCCGATGCCGCAGCCGGAGCAGATGTAGGCGGCGTACTTGGGTGTCACTGGTGTAGCCGGGGCGTTCATACAGCCTCCGTGGATGCGGTTTTACGAATGACCTGGATCGCGTGCAGGCTGGCGGCGGTAGCGCTTTGCACCGAACGATTGACGTCGAGCGGGCTGGAGGCCGCGCCGGCGCCGAACATGCCGCCATCCTTGCTGCCTTCGATGAAGTTCGAGGAATCGAGGATCACGTCGTCGGGCAATTTCACGCCGGTGATTTCCGGCTCCATGCCGACCGCCAGCACGACCAGGTCGTGCTCGGTGGCGTAGCGGTGGTAGCCCTCGGTATCGACGCCATGCAGTACCGGATTGCCGTTCTCGGCGTTTTCCGCGATGCGCGCGACCTTGCTCTTGACGAAGCCGACGGTCGCGTCCTTCTGCACCATCTGGTAGAAGTCCTCGAAGCGGTCGATGGCGCGGATGTCGATGTAATACACGGTCGACTTGCCGGCATCACCGAAGGCCTCGCGTACGTACTGGGTTTGTTTCAGCGAGGCCATGCAGCAGATGCGCGAGCAATGGCGCAGGTGGTTCTCGTCGCGCGAGCCGGCGCACTGGATGAAGGCGACGTTTTTCGCTTCCTTGCCATCCGAGGGACGCAGGATTTTGCCTCCGGTCGGGCCTTGCGGGTCGGCCAGACGCTCGAATTCGAGGCTGGTGATCACGTTGGCGAAGCGGCCGTAGCCGTAGGGCTGGATCTTCGCCGCATCGTAGGGACGCCAGCCGGTGGCGTAGATCACCGCGCCGACCGACAAGGTGACGGTCTGTTCCTTCATGTCGAGATCGACGGCGCCGACCGGGCAGGCCGCCTTCGCCTTTTCGCCCTCGGGCGTGCCGACGATCGACGGGTCGATCACGTAGCGCTGGGGATAGGCCATGTTGTGCGGCAGGTAGGCCGCCTTCATCTTGTCCAGCCCGTAGTTCCACGGGTTCGACACTTCGGCCGTAACGGCCTCGGCACACTTGCCGCAGGCGGTGCAATTTTCATTGACGAAGCGTGGCGCGACTTTCAGCGATACGCTGTAGCTGCCGCGACTGCCGGAAACCGCGGTGACCTCCGTCATGGTCATCAGGCGGATGTTGCGGTTCTGCTTGATCCGGCGCAGGTTGATTTCCAGCCCGCAGGTCGGATGGCACATCTTCGGAAAGTAGCGGTAGAGCCGCGCCGTGCGGCCGCCGAGGACTGGTGTCTTTTCGACCAGGATCACCTGCTTGCCGCATTCCGCGGCTTCGAGGGCGGCCGTCATGCCGCTGATGCCGCCGCCGACGACCAGGATGGTCTGGTTGGTTGCTATTGAAGCCGTCACATCGAGCTCCCGGGTTGATTTTGTGCGCCCGCGATTTTAGCGTTCGCCCGCTGTGAGCCGGGTGCAATCTTCCAATGTTCCGATAGAAAAGCTGAATGCACCGCAGCAATGGCGATGTTCGGCGGATGGGTATGCGGGTCAGACCGGGGCGCTTGCCGGGGACAGTTCGCGGATCTCGAATTCCAGGGTTGCCAGGTCACCCATGATCCAGGTCGCGGTCGGTGCGCCAAGCCCGGCGACGGTGCCGGGGTTGATCAGCCAGGTGGTGGTGCCGAGGATGTTGGGCTGGCGCTTCATTTCGGCGATGTGGCTGTGGCCGCAGCAGACCAGGTCGTAGTCGCCGGTGCAGGCCATGCCGTGGCCGAGATGCGGGTAATGGGTGAGGAAAATGCGGCGTCCGCCCAGCTGTATCGAGGCGTCGCCGCCATGGTAGATCAGCATGCCGTCGGAATTGTGGGCGAGGCGGGCGATCGACACCGGATCGCCGAGGTTGTTGCCGTGGATGGCATGGATCGGCAAGCCCAGCTTGATCGAGGCGCGCAAGGTGTTGCCGCCGATGATGTCGCCGCAATGGATCACGGCCTCGGCACCTTCGTCCATGGCGATGCTTACGGCCCGCGCCATCATCGGCCCGCGGTCGTGGCTGTCGGAAAGGATGCAGACTTTCACGGCGCTTCGCCGGGACGGAAGCCGAAGAGTGGTTCCAGGCGCATGTCGCGGATCAACTGGTCGGCCGCTTGCTGGCCGTGTTCGCGGATCACGTCGGCGATGATCAGTTTGGCGCCGTTGCGGTTGTAGCCGCCGCCGAAGCTGACCTGGGTTTCCAGCAGCTGGCGGGCCTTCTCCAGGGTCATATGACGATCGGCGGCAGGTAGTTGTCGTCGTCACTGTCCGCCGTCTGCTTCGTCGCGCCTTCGGGGAGTGCGGCGCTGCGGGTGCCGTGATGGTCGGCCTGCAACTTGAGCAGGGTGGTCACGCAGTCACCGAGGTTGTCGTAGGTCTCGCGCCCGGTGCCGAAAATCTCGTTTGGCGAATAGAAGAACTGGCAACGGAAGCGCTGATCGGCGGTCTTGGCAACCACGAACTCGGCCCCCAATTCGCTCCAGTAGAGCGCCGGGCAAGGCGTGGGCATCCTGTCGTCCGGGTTCAGCAGCAGTTCCACCTCGACCGCCTGCAGCGGCACGATGCGGTTGTAGCGTTCGAACAGGATCTGGTTGACCAGCTGGAATTCTTTGTCGGTGAAGTCGGGGATATTCATGGTCGGATATTGCTCGGGGTGGTCCCCGCGTGTTTTGTGGCTGACTACTCTACAGCGCCGATTGCTGCGCAAGCAATCATTGTTGCTTATCGAAAAATAGAAATTATCCCCTTGTGGCGCGGGACTCCTTATCGTCAGAATATAGGAAATCTCTAATGTTCCGGCCGGTTGCGTCGGACTTGCCGATGCCAACTGATCAGATCCCCTCGCCGGTTCAGGAAATCAAGACCACCACCTGCTACATGTGCGCCTGTCGCTGCGGCATCCGCGTGCACCTTCGCGATGGCCAGGTGCGCTACATCGACGGCAACCCGGACCATCCGCTGAACAAGGGCGTGATCTGCGCCAAGGGCTCGTCGGGCATCATGAAGCAGTATTCGCCGGCACGACTGCTCAAGCCGCTCAAGCGCAAGGCCGGTGCCGAGCGCGGCGCGGGCGAGTTCGAGGAAATCGAGTGGGAGGAAGCCTTCGCCACCCTGGCCGAGCGTTTGGGGAAGATCCGCGCCACCGATCCCAAGAAATTTGCGTTGTTCACCGGCCGCGACCAGATGCAGGCGCTGACCGGCATGTTCGCGCGCCAGTTCGGCACGCCCAACTACGCGGCGCACGGCGGTTTCTGTTCGGTGAACATGGCCGCCGGGATGATCTACACCATCGGCGGTTCGTTCTGGGAATTCGGCGGTCCCGACCTCGATCGCGCCAAGCTGTTTGTCATGATCGGCACCGCCGAGGACCATCATTCGAACCCGCTGAAAATCGCGCTGGCCAAGTTCAAGCGCGACGGCGGCCGCTTCATCTCGATCAATCCGGTGCGCACCGGCTATTCGGCGATTGCCGACGAGTGGGTGCCGATCCGCCCCGGCACCGACGGCGCGCTGCTGCTGGCGATCATCCACGAGATCATCGCCACCGGACTGTATGACCGCGAGTTCCTGGTCCAGTACAGCAATGCCGGGCAACTGATCAACGTTGACGAGAGTAACGACGAATTCGGCTTCTTCGTCCGTACCGAGGTGCCCACCGAAGAGGCCTGTTACGAGCCGCAGGACAAGCTCTGGTGGGATCGCACCACCAATCGTGCGGTAGTAACCCACAAGGAAGGCGCCGATCCCTTCCTGCTCGGCGAATTCAAGCTGCCCGACGGCACGGCGGTGAAGCCGGCCTTCCAGTTGCTGCAGGAGCGCGTCAAGGACTACACGCCGGAGTGGGCCAGCCAGATCACCGGCATCCCGGCCGAGAGCATTCGCCGGCTTGCCCACGAAATGGGCGTGGTCGCACGCGACCAGAAAATCGAGCTGCCGATCGCCTGGACCGATTCCTGGGGCAAGGAACACGACACGGTCACCGGCAACCCCGTGGCCTTCCACGCCATGCGTGGCCTCGCCGCGCACAGCAACGGCTTCCAGACCATCCGCGCGATGTCGATACTGATGAGCCTGCTTGGCACCATCGATCGGCCCGGTGGCTTTCGCCACAAGGCGCCCTTCCCACGGCCGATTCCGCCCTGCGCGCGCACGCCCAACGATCCGCGCGCGGTGCAGCCGAATCGGCCGCTGGACGGCATGGCGCTGGGCTGGCCCTCCGATCCCGACGATCTGTTCGTCAATGACGACGGCAGCCCGGTGCGCATCGACAAGGCCTTTTCCTGGGAGTATCCGCTGTCGGTGCACGGCCTGATGCACAACGCCATCACCAATGCCTGGCGCGGCGACCCCTACCGCATCGATACGCTGCTGATTTTCATGGCCAACATGGCCTGGAACTCGACCATGAATGCGGTCGAGGTGAGGAAGATGCTGAACGACAAGGACGAAAGCGGGGAATACAAGATCCCCTTCCTCGTCGTTTGCGACGCCTTCCATTCGGAGATGACGGCCTTCGCCGACCTGATCCTGCCGGATACGACCTACCTCGAACGGCATGACGTGATGTCCATGCTCGACCGGCCGATCTCCGAATTCGACGGTCCGGTGGATTCGGTGCGCGTGCCCATCCTGCCGCCCTCCGGCGACTGCAAGCCCTTCCAGGAGGTGCTGATCGAACTCGGCACGCGGCTCAAGCTGCCGGCCTTCGTGACCAAAGACGGCGCGCGCAAATTCCGCGATTACCCCGACTTCGTCGTCAATTGGGAATCCGAACCGGGCTCGGGCATCGGCTTCCTCGCTGGCTGGCGCGGCAAGGGCGGCGAGAAATCGCTGCGTGGCGAGCCGAACCCCAACCAGTGGGAGATGTACAAGAAGAACAACTGCGTCTTTCACTACGAACTGCCGAAGTCCTACCAGTACATGCGCAACTGGAACAAGGGCTACCTCGAGTGGTCGCAGCGCAATCGCATCACGCGCTACGCCGAGCCCATCCTGATCCATCTGTATTCCGAAGTCCTGCAACGCTTCCGCGCCGCGGCACAGGGCAAAGGTCTCAGTCGCAAACCGCCGGAGAACCTGAAGCAGCGCGTTGCGACCTATTTCGATCCGCTGCCCTTCTACTACGATCCGCTCGAAGCACAACTTACCGACAAAAATGCCTATCCGCTGGCGGCAGTGACGCAGCGGCCAATGGCGATGTACCACTCCTGGGATTCGCAGAACGCCTGGCTGCGCCAGATCCACACCCACAACTATCTCTACGTGAATGCGCAGACGGCACTGCGCCAGGGCATCGCCGACGGTGACTGGATCTGGGTGGAGTCGCAATGGGGCAAGGTCAAGTGCATGGCGCGCCATTCCGAAGCCGTCGAGCCGGGCACGGTGTGGACCTGGAACGCCATCGGCAAGGCGGCCGGCGCCTGGAACCTGACGCCCGATGCCAACGAATCGCAGAAGGGCTTCCTTCTGAACCACCTGATTTCGGAAGAGCTGCCTGATGGCGCCGCGCGCATTTCGAACTCCGATCCGATCACCGGGCAGGCAGCCTGGTACGACGTGCGGGTGCGGATTTCAAGAGTCGGCGCTGGCGAGACGGCGATTACCTCACCCCAATTCGATGCGATGAAGCCCTACCCGGGGATGAAGCCGCGCAGCAGCATCCTGGCCTACCTCGGGATCAAGCAGAAATGACGCAACTCGCCCTGGTCATCGACCTTAACGTCTGCGTTGGCTGCCACGCCTGCGTGACCTCCTGCAAGGAATGGAATACCTCCGGGGCTGCCGGCCCGATGGGCGACCAGAATCCTTATGGCGCTGATCCGACCGGTACCTTTTTCAACCGTGTGCAGACCTTCGAAGTCGGCGAGTTTCCCAACACCGAAACCGTGCACTTCCCCAAGTCCTGCCTGCACTGCGAAGAGCCGCCCTGCGTCCCGGTATGCCCCACCGGCGCTTCGTACAAGCGCAAGGAGGACGGCATCGTCCTTGTCGATTACGACAAGTGCATTGGCTGCAAGTACTGCTCCTGGGCCTGCCCCTACGGCGCGCGCGAGCTCGACGAGCAACAGCAGGTGATGAAGAAATGCACGCTCTGCGTCGACCGCATCTACGACATGAGCATGGCGGCGGAAGATCGCAAGCCCTCCTGCGTCAAGGCCTGCCCTACGTCGGCGCGCCTGTTCGGTGACGTCCATGATCCGGCGTCGGCCGTGTCGGTCGCGATCCGTGAATCCGGTGGTTACGCGCTGATGCCCGAGTGGGGTACCCACCCGGCCAACCACTACCTGCCGCGGCGCAAGACGCGGATCAAGATCCACGAGGATGAACTCGAGCGCGCCGACAATCCGCTCAAGGTCGATCGCCAGTTGCCCAAGCCGGCGATGGCAGAGCCGACGCTCGACGACGTCACCACCTGGTAAGGCAGACCATGCATCCCGCGTTCTCCGTCATCTTTCTCACCACGCTGATCGGCGCCGCCCAGGGCCTTTTCCTGGCCTTGTTCACCGCTCAGTCCTACGCCGCCTTCAAGCTGCTGCCGCAACCCGACGCGCATGACTTTTATGGCCAGGGCAGCCTGTTGGCGCTGGTGCTCCTGGTGGCCGGCCTGGGAGCGTCCTTCTTCCATCTTGGTCATCCCGAGCGCGCCTGGCGCGCTGCTTCGCAATGGCGGACGTCCTGGCTATCGCGTGAAGTGATCGTGCTGCCGGCCTTCATGGGGGTGGTCTTCCTCTATGGCCTGGCCCACTGGCTCAACTGGCACCCCGTCCTGCTGACCCTGCCGGGCGGGCTTCCCGTGGATCCGACGGCAATACTCGGTGTGGCCGGGACGCTGCTGGCCTTCGGCCTGTTTCTCTGCACGGCGATGATCTATGCCTGCCTGAAGTTTCTCGCCGAATGGCATTCGCCACTGACGGTGGCCAACTACATCCTGCTTGGTGGCGCCTCGGGCTTCACCCTGGCGGCCGCGTTTGCGGCGCATACGGCACCGGAACTGGTCGGCTTCCTGGCCGGCTGGGCGGCCATCATCACCCTGCTCGGGCTGATCTCGCGCATGGCATCCCTTTACCGCAACTGCAGGATCAAGCCGAAGTCCACCCTGCGCACCGCAATCGGGGTCAAGCACCCGAAGATCGTGCAGAAGACCCAGGGTTTCATGGGTGGCAGCTTCAACACGCGCGAGTTCTTCCATGGCCGCAGCGTGTCGGTGCTGCGGGGCGTGAAGTGGTTCTTCCTTGTCGCAACGTTTTTCCTGCCGGTGTTGCTGCTGGCCCTGGGTGCCGAAGGGCGCCCCGGCCTGTTGCTGGCAGCCTTCCTGATTCAGTACTCCGGCCTGCTCGCAGAGCGCTGGTATTTCTTCGCCCAGGCCAATCATCCGCAGAATTTATATTATCAATCGATAGCCTGATAACCCGTTGTGGGTTCGGGGCTTTAGATATATCATCGATCGCTTAATTACAAGGTCGGTCGCTTCCGCGCCACATTCACTAGAGAGGAAAACAGCATGAACTTCGACAAGGAACTTGACGCCCGCGGACTCAACTGCCCGCTGCCCATCCTGCGTGCCAAGAAGACGCTGGCGGAACTTCAGCCGGGGCAAGTTCTCCGCATCATCGCCACCGACCCGGGTTCGGTGAAGGATTTCGCCGCCTTCGCCAAGCAGACCGGCAACGAACTGCTGGGCAGCGCCGAGAAGGACAAGGAGTTCGAGTTCTTCCTCAAGCGCAAGTAAGCCTGCGCAGTCGATCAGGCGCTTCCCGGCCCTGTCGACGGTGAGTCCGGCAACACCGAGCGGCCAAAGTCCCAGCATCCTGCGGCTTTGGCCGTTGTGTTTTTGGCGCGGACTGTCGGGAATTCGCAAACGAAATACCGGCATAGAAATATTTAGCTGGATGTTGCAGCGCAATTTATTAGATTATTAAAAGATAGTCATATATGAACCTTTGGGGGAAAGCACATGGGCGCCATTCCTGAAATCGCGAACATCGACGAGCTGGTCAATCGCAGGCTGGAAGAGTTGTTGCCGAAAAAAATCGAGGAAGCCTTGCGCGAGCGCGAAGAGTCCCGCACGCCGTCAATGGCCATCATCGCCACCAAGGGAACGCTCGACTGGGCCTATCCGCCCTTCATCCTCGGCTCGACTGCCGCCGCGCTGGGCTGGAACGTCGAGATTTTCTTCACCTTCTACGGCCTCAACCTGCTGAAGAAGGACGTCAGCGACCTCAAGGTCAGCCCCCTGGGCAACCCCGGCATGCCGATGAAGATGCCCTTTGGGCCCGACTGGTTCAAGGGCATCAACTGGAACATCCCGAACATCGTCCAGGCCGGCATTCCCGGCTTCGAGACCGTGGCCACCAGTCTGATGCAGCAGACCATCAAGAACAACGGCGTGGCCAGCATCGAGGAACTGCGCGGCCTGTCGCAGGAGGCGGATGTCAAGTTCATCGCCTGCCAGATGACCGTCGAACTGTTCGGCTTCAGCCACGACGATTTCATCCAGGGCGTCGACTACGCCGGTGCGGCAACCTTCCTGCCGGTCGCCCAGAAAGCCGATGTCTGCCTGTTCATGTAGCAAATCCACAACCCTAGTCGGGGATTTGGCACCAACTCCTCGACTTTGGTAATCACTTGCAGTTCAATCTATAACTAGCTGAATCAACTCACCTCGGGGAGAATCATGAAACTCAGAAAACTAGCCTTTAGCGTTGCCTTGGCCGCTGCTTCGACGACTGCATTCGCCACGGACGGCTATTTCTCACATGGCTATGGCATGAAGGCCAAGGGCATGGGCGGCGCCGCAACCGCCATGGCATCGGATTCGATGGGCGGCGCGAACAACCCCGCCAGCATGGTCTGGGCCGGTGACCGTTTCGACATTGGTGTCGATTTCTTCGCTCCCAAGCGCAAGATTTCCCGCACGGGTGCTACCGCGGGTGGTTTGAATGGCGAGGCAACCAGCGGCAGCAACCTGCATTACATACCAGAACTCGGCTTCAACAAGATGCTGGGATGGGACATGTCCTTCGGCGTCACGGTGTACGGCAACGGTGGCATGAACACCGACTATCCTGGCGATCAAAATGCGAGCGGTGGCGGCAATATGTGCGGTGCAGGCTTTGGCGCAACATGGCCACGGTCGAACCTGCTGTGCGGCAACGGTCGTCTCGGAGTTGACCTCATGCAGGTGGTGGTGGCGCCAACCTTCGCCATGAAGGTCAACAAGCAGCATTCCTTCGGTGTTTCGCTGCTGTTGGCGCACCAGCAATTCAAGGCCAACGGCATCCAGTCCTTTGCCGGCTTCTCCGAGACTGCTGCCAATCTGAGCAACGTCGGTCGCGACAAGTCAAACGGTGTCGGCCTGCGTCTCGGCTGGATGGGCCAGTTGAGCGACAAGGTGACCATGGGGGCCGCTTACTCGCCGAAAACCAAGATGAGCAAATTCGACCTCTACAAGGGCTTGTTCGCCGAGCAGGGCATGTTCGACCTGCCGGAAAATTGGAACATCGGTGTTGCCTTCCGCCCGAATGACACCTGGACGATTGCTGCTGACTACCAGGTCATCAACTACGGTGGAGTCGCTTCCATCGCCAACCCCAGCACCAACGGTGGCGCGACCGTGGCGAATACCCTGGGTGGCGCGGGTGACCGTGGCTTCGGCTGGTCCAACGTCGATGTCATCAAGCTCGGCGTCGAGTACAAGTACAACAACGCGGTTACGGTGCGGGCTGGCTACAACCACTCCAAGAACCCGATCCAGGCGCGTGACGTTACGTTCAACTTCCTCGCTCCCGGCGTGATCAAGGACCATCTGACGCTCGGCGTGACCTACAACGTCAGCAAGGATTCGGAACTGACCCTGGCCTACATGCATGCCTTCAAGAACTCGGTATCCGGTTCGAGCCTGTTCAATACATTCACCGGCAATACTGCGGGAACCGACAAGATCGAAATGTCCCAGGATTCCTTCGGCATCGCCTACGGCCTGAAGTTCTGATATTCCGGCCCACTGGTCTGGGCTAGCATCTAGGGGGCCGAAGGCGCAAGCGTTTTCGGCCCTTTCAATTCAGGTTTGGCAATCCCTGCGGCCCTTCGGACGGGCCCTCAAGGGTTGCTGCCGCCCCCGATTTCTCACAGGAGAAAGATATGTCCCTATTCCGCCAGGGCGTGGCCCTGCTCGCCCTGTTTTTTCTGCCGGCGATCACGTTTGCCCAGGATTCCCTGCTCAAGCCCTTTGTACTCGCCTCGAAAGGCGCCGGCGATCTCGCGCAGAAGCTCGAAGCCACCAAAGCCGCACTGATCAAGGCAGGCTTCGCTCTCGCCGGTAGCTACTCTCCCTACGCCAATACGACGATCATCGGCGTCACCAACGACGAGTTGCGTGCAACCGCCGCCAAGTCCGAGCACGGTGGCTACGGAGCGGTAATGCGGGTTGCCGTTGTCAAGTCAAAGGACGAGATCCAGGTTTCCTACACCAACCCGCCATACTGGGCCAATGCCTACCGCATGGCGGGTGACCTCAAGACGGTTGCCGCGCAGTTGCAGGGCGCTCTGGGGCAGGTCGGCAGCTATGGTGCGGAAGGCCTGTCGCCGGCGCAACTGCGCAAGTACCACTACGCCTTCGGCATGGAGTACTTCAATGAGGACAATACCTTCGTTAGTTATCCTAGCCACGAAGAGGCGCTGAAGGCAGTCGAGGCCGGGCTGGCCGCGGGCAAGCACGGCGTGACCAAGGTCTGGCGTGTCGATGTCAGCGGCAAGAAGGAGTCGGTGTTTGGCGTGGCGATGAAGGGCACGCCTGAAAGCAAACAGATGGACGACGCCTATCTGATGAGCGAAATCGACTTCAAGGACACCAAGTCCGCGGCGCACCTGCCCTACGAGATCCTGGTCTCGGACAAGACGGTGTACGCGCAATACGCGCGCTTTCGCATCGCCATCAGCTTTCCCGACCTGTCGATGATGGGTGCCAACAGCTTCATGAACATCATGAAGTCGCCCGAAGCTATACGTGAGGCACTGGCCCTGACGTCCGGCGGCAAAAAGGACGCCCGCTAGGCCTGGTACGGGCAAGCCGGGCCGCCGCCCAGCGGCCCGACGCGAGCACCGGTCAGCCGAACTTCGCCATCTGGGCGCGAAGTTTCTCCGCCAGATCGCTGAAACTGCCGAGCCTCTCGCGCTCCTGCGCCACCACGTTGGCAGGCGCGCGGGCAACGAAGGACTCGGTCGCAAGCTTTTTTTCCGCCTTTGCGATTTCGCCTTCGACACGGGCCAGTTCCTTGCCCAGGCGTTCTTTTTCGGCGGCGGCATCCACCTCGATCTTCAGCATCAGGCGGAACTCGCCGACGATCTGCACCGGGGCGTCGGTGTCGGGCAGGTTTTCTGCGGCGACCACCTCGGAAAGCTTGGCCAGGGCGGCGAGGTAGGGTGCGTAGGCATTCAGCAGCGCCATACTGCCAGCGCCGACCAATGGCACTTTCTGCGCCGGCGAGATGTTCATTTCACCGCGCAGGCTGCGGCAGGCGGTAACCATGTCCTTGAGGCGCGCGACCCAGGCTTCGGCGGTCTCGTCGCAGCGCGAGAGCTCCGCCACGGGATAGGCCTGCAGCATGATCGAGCGGCCGGCATCGGTGGCCTCGGCGCGTCCCGCGATGGGTGCCACGGTCTGCCAGAGTTCCTCGGTGATGAAGGGGATCAGCGGATGCGCCAGCCGCAGCAGGGCTTCCAGCACGCGCACCAGGGTGCGCCGCGTGGCACGTTGCTGCGCTTCCGAGCCCTTCTGGATTTGCACTTTGGCCAGTTCCAGGTACCAGTCGCAGTATTCGTCCCAGACGAATTCGTAGATCGCCCTCGCCAGCAGGTCGAAGCGGTAGTCCGCAAAGTGCTGCGCGACCTCAGCCTCGACCCGTTGCAGGCGGCTGACGATCCAGCGGTCGGCCGGCGAGAAGTCGAGGTAGCTGCCGGTGCAGGAAATGGGGGACAGACCCCGATTTTGAGGTTCATCAAATTGGGGTCTGTCCCCCATTTCCCCCACTTCCTGGAGGCCGCAATCCTGGCCCTCGCAGTTCATCAGCACGAAGCGCGAGGCGTTCCACAGCTTGTTGCAGAAGTTGCGGTAGCCCTCGCAGCGCTGCATGTCGAACTTGATGTCGCGTCCGGGCGAAGCCAGCGACAGGAAAGTGAAGCGCAGCGCGTCGGTGCCGAAGGCGGGAATGCCATCAGGATACTCCTTGCGCGTGCGCTTTTCGATCTTGGCGGCATCCCTTGGGTTCATCAGGCCGGTGGTGCGCTTGGCGACGAGGTCGTCAACGCCAATGCCGTCGATCAGGTCGATCGGATCGAGCACGTTGCCCTTGGACTTGCTCATCTTTTGCCCTTCCGCGTCGCGGATCAGGCCGTGGACATAAACATCCCGGAACGGGATCCGGCCGGTGATGTGTTTCGTCATCATCACCATGCGCGCCACCCAGAAGAAAATGATGTCGAAGCCGGTCACCAGCACCGTCGACGGCAGGTAGAGGTCGAGCGCGGGGTTCGATTTCGCCGGCCAGTCGGGTGTCCAGTCCAGCGTGGAGAAGGGCCACAGCGCCGAGGAATACCAGGTATCGAGCACGTCGGGGTCGCGTTCCAGGCCACCGCTGTAGCCGTCGGCGCGGGCCAGCGCCAGCGCCTCGGCTTCGTCGTGGGCGACCCAGCAACGGCCGTCGTCGGCATACCAGGCGGGGATCTGGTGCCCCCACCAGAGTTGGCGCGAGATGCACCAGTCCTGGATGTTGTTGAGCCACTGGTTGTAGGTGTTGACCCAATTTTCCGGCACAAAGCGGATCTCGCCGGAGGCCACGCAGTCCAGCGCCTTGCCTGCGATGCTCCTGCCATCGGCGCCGGGCTTGGACATGGCGACGAACCACTGATCGGTCAGCATCGGCTCGATTACCACGCCGGTACGGTCGCCGCGCGGCACCATCAGCTTGTGCGGCTTGACCGAGACCAGCAGCCCCTGCGCCTCAAGATCGGCGACGATCTGCTTGCGCGCCTCGTAGCGATCCATGCCGCGATACTTCTCGGGGCCGTGTTCGTTGATGCGCGCATCCAGCGTCAGCACCGAAATCGGCGCCAGGCCGTGGCGGTGGCCGACCTGCCAGTCGTTGAAGTCGTGGGCCGGCGTGATCTTGACGCAGCCGGTGCCGAACTCCCTGTCCACGTAGCTGTCGGCGATGATCGGGATGCTGCGTTCGCACAACGGCAGCTGCACCTGCTTGCCGACCAGGTGGGCGTAGCGCTCGTCCTCGGGGCTCACCGCCACGGCGACGTCGCCGAGCAGGGTTTCCGGGCGGGTGGTGGCCACCACCAGTCCGCCCTCGCCTTCGACGAAGGGATAACGGATCTCCCACATCGAGCCGTCCTCCTCGGTGCTGACGACTTCGAGGTCGGATACGGCGGTGAGCAGCTTCGGATCCCAGTTCACCAGTCGCTTGCCGCGGTAGATCAGGCCTTCCCGGTAAAGGCGGACGAAGGTCTCGGTGACGATCTTCGATAGTCCGGCATCCATGGTGAAGCGCTCGCGGCTCCAGTCCGGGCTGGTGCCCAGGCGGCGCATCTGGCGCGTGATGGTATTGCCCGAGTACTCCTTCCATTCCCAGACCTTGTCGAGGAATTTCTCGCGGCCGAGCTCGTGGCGGCTGATGCCCTGGGCATCGAGCTGGCGCTCGACCACGATCTGCGTGGCGATGCCGGCGTGGTCGGTGCCAGGCTGCCACAGCGTGTTGTCGCCGCGCATGCGGTGGAAGCGCGTCAGCGCATCCATGATTGCCTGGTTGAAGCCGTGGCCCATGTGCAGCGTGCCGGTGACATTCGGCGGCGGCAGCAGGATGCAGAAGTTGTCGCTTTTGGTTGTGTCGAGGCCGGCGGCGAAGTGGCCGCGCGACTCCCAGACCGGGTACCAGCGCCGCTCGATCTCGGCGGGCTCGAAGCTTTTGGCAAGTTCCATGGCGGGGGCGAACGTGAAGAAAGTGGGGGCGCCGTCATGCGTAGCGCTCAAGTAGCGAATTTTAGCGGATGCCACCCTGTTGGAAGGCCGGAAACGCCGGCATCGCGGTACTTGGGCTATCATTGCCGCCTCTCCAGGACAGGCCCCGTCGGGCATTCTGCAAGGTCCATGATCCGCAAGCTGTTGCGCCGCGTGTTCCGCCGCGCCGATTCCCCCGCAAATTCCTCGCCCGCCGTGATCCCCGTGGCCCGCCACGGCGTTCGCCACCAGCAGGTGTCGCTCGGCGCGCGTCGCACCTGCGAAACCCTGCAGCAGGCCGGCTACAAGGCCTATGTGGTCGGTGGCGCGGTGCGCGACCTGATCGCCGGCATCGTGCCCAAGGACTTCGACATCGCCACCGATGCCACGCCCGAGCAGGTGCGCGGCCTGTTCCGCCGCGCCCGCATCATCGGCCGGCGCTTCCAGATCGTGCATGTGATGCAGGGCGGCGAGACACTGGAGGTGTCCACCTTCCGTGCCGCCCACGATGCGCATACCGTCAAGGACGAGCATGGCCGTGTGTTGCGCGACAACGTCTTCGGCAGCATCGCCGAGGATGCCGCCCGGCGCGACTTTACGGTCAATGCTCTGTACTACGATCCGGCCACGGAAACCGTCATCGACTACCACCATGGCGTCGCCGACCTGCAGCAGAAGACCCTGCGCATGATCGGCGAGCCGCGCCAGCGCTACCGCGAGGATCCGGTGCGCATGCTGCGCGCGGTGCGCCTCTCGGCCAAGCTGCACCTGACGCTCGACCCCGCGGTACGCGCGCCGATCCGCGAGATGGCCGAGCTGATGGAAAACGTCCCCGCCGCCCGCCTGTTCGACGAGATGCTCAAGCTGCTGTTCTCCGGGCACGCCGTCGAATGCGTCAAGCGCCTGCGCGACGACGGCCTGCACCATGGCCTGCTGCCGCTGCTCGACGTCATCCTCGAACAGCCGCTGGGCGAGAAGTTCGTCATGCTGGCCCTGACCCATACCGACGAGCGCGTGAATGCGGGCAAGTCGCTGTCGCCCGGCTATCTCTTCGCCACCCTGCTGTGGCATGAAGTGCTGGCCAACTGGGAGGCGCGCAAGGCGCGTGGCGAAATCCCGATCCCGGCGCTGTACGAGGCGATGGACGAGATCCTCGACGTGCAGGGCGAAAAGCTCGCCATCACGCGCCGCATCGCCGGCGACATCAAGGACATCTGGGCCCTGCAACCGCGCTTCGAGAAGCGCGCCGGGCGCTATCCCTTTCGCCTGATCGAGCTGCCGCGTTTTCGCGCCGGCTACGATTTCCTTGTCCTGCGCGCGCAGAGCGGCGAGATTCCGATGGACATCGCCGACTGGTGGCACGCCTTCCAGAACGCCGATACCGCCGGGCGCGAGGCGCTGCTGGTGCCCGATGCCGCGCCGAAGAAAAAGCGTCGCCGTCGCGTACGGAAGTCGCGCGACGAGGGCGGCGCGGCGGATGCGCCGGCAGGCGGCGAGGACGCGGATTGAAGCAGCGCTGTTTCGTCGCCCTGGGCGCCAACCTCGGTGACCCGGTTGCCACCGTGGGCGCGGCGATCAAGGCGCTGCGACAGATACCCGGTAGCGAATTCGTCGCCGCATCCTCGCTGTATCGCACCGCCCCGGTCGGCCTGCGGCACCAGCCGGACTTCATCAACGCCGTCGCCGAACTGGTCGCCGTGCCGCCAGCGCCGACTTTTCTCGACATGCTGTTCGCCATCGAGGCGCGCTTCGGCCGCCGTCGCAGCGTAGCCAATGCCCCGCGCACGCTGGATCTCGATCTCCTGCTCTACGGCGAATTGCGCTCCGACGACCCGAAGCTGACGCTGCCGCATCCGCGCCTGCACGAACGGGCCTTCGTGCTCGCGCCGCTGGCCGAGATCGCGCCACAGCTGGCCATTCCCGGCCACGGGCCGGTCAGCGAGCTGCTGGCACGCTGCCAGGACCAGCGCATCGAGCGCCTGGCGTCGCGCCGGGTGGCCTGAGGCAGCGCTCCCGGCGGGCGGATCGGCGATCCGCAGGTGCGCCGGTTTGTGTATCCTAGGCGCCGTCAAATTCATGCAGGCATTCAGATGACTTATCTCGCCTCGAACAAGCCGATCACCCTCCTCGAACTTGCGCGCATGAAGCGCGAAGGCGAGAAGATCGCCATGCTCACCTGCTATGACGCCAGCTTTGCCGCGCTGGAAGACCGTTGCGGCGTGGATGTGATGCTGGTCGGCGATTCGCTGGGCAATGTCATCCAGGGGCGCACCTCGACGCTGCCGGTGACCATGGAGCACATGGTGTATCACACGGCCTGTGTCGCCGCGCTGCCGAGCCGGCCGATGCTGGTGGCCGACCTGCCCTTCGGCGCCTACCACGAGTCGAAAGAGCAGGCCATCCGCAATGCCGGCAAGCTGCTCGCCGTAGGCGCCGAAATGGTCAAGCTCGAAGGCGGCGAAATCATGGCCGAGACCGTGCATTTCCTGGTCGAGCGGGGTGTGCCGGTGTGCGCCCACATCGGCCTGACTCCGCAATCGGTGCATGCGCTGAGCGGCTATCGCGTGCAGGGGCGCGACGACGAGAGCGCCGGACGCCTGAAGCAGGATGCCAGCGCCCTGGAGCAGGCCGGCGCCGCCCTGATGGTGCTGGAGATGGTACCGGCCGGGCTGGCCGGCGAGATCACGCGCCTGCTCGCCGCCTGCGCCACCATCGGCATCGGCGCCGGCGCCGAATGCGACGGCCAGGTGCTGGTGCTGCACGACATGCTCGGCGTCTATCCCGGCAAGAAGGGCCGCTTCGTCAAGGATTTCATGGCCGAGGCGGCAAGCATCGACGGCGCCGTCAGCGCCTACGTCAAGGCCGTCAAGGACGGCTCCTACCCCGGCCCGGAACACAGCTACTGATGCAGATCCACGATAGCATTGCCAGCCTGCGTGCGGCGCGGGCGAAGGCCGGTCGCGTCGCCCTGGTGCCGACCATGGGCATCCTCCATGACGGCCACATCGCCCTGGCGACGCAGGCGCGCAAGCATGCCGAGCAGGTGATAGCCACCATCTTCGTCAATCGCCTGCAGTTTCGCCCCGGCGAGGACTTCGAAAAGTATCCGCGCACCTTCGAGGCCGATTGCGCGCGGCTCGAAGCCGCCGGCGTCGAGCATCTGTTCGCGCCCGGCGAGGCGGAGATGTACCCGCAGCCCCAGACCTATCACGTCGTGCCGCCGGACGACCAGGCGAGCGTGCTCGACGGCGAGTTCCGCCCCGGGCATTTTCGCGGCGTCGCCACCGTGGTGATGAAGCTGTTCCAGATCGCCCAGCCCGACGTCGCCCTGTTCGGCAAAAAGGATTTCCAGCAGCTGATGGTGATCCGCAACATGGTCCGCGATTTCGCCATTCCGGTCGAGATCGTCGCCGGCGAGACCGTTCGCGCCGCCGACGGACTGGCGCTGTCCTCGCGCAACGGCTACCTGTCGCCGGCCGAGCGCGCCGAGGCGCCGCGCCTTCACCGGCTGCTCTCCGAACTGGTTGCGGCGGTCCGCAGCGGTGCCCGCAACCATGCGGAACTGGAGGCCGGCGTCGTCAATGCATTGAGCGCCAACGGCTGGAAGCCCGACTACATTTCGCTGCGCAGGAAGAGCGACCTGCAAGCGCCCGCCGACGACGATGCCGCCCTGGTGGTGCTGGCGGCGGCACATCTCGGAAACACGCGCCTGATCGACAATCTGGAAGTGTAGGCCCTTCCTCGCAGCACCCGGCAGCGCCCGTTTGGGACGCTGTGTTCCCTGAAGCGAATTGCGGTGATGAGAGCGGTCTGGCGGCGTTCGCGGCTACAGGCGCTGTGGCGCCGCGTAGCCCGTCAGCTCCTGGTAGCCGCGCCCGCGCAGCGTGCCTTCGATCCTCACCAGTCCTTCCCAGTAGCTGATCGGAGCCGGCCGGTGCATGGTGATTTCCTGGTCGTCGAGTACCGGGGCGCTGCGCAGCCGGTGCGGGCCGACGCGCAACTCGATCGCCACCGGATAGGCGGCGCCGTTGCGCGGCGAGCGCCACTGGCGCAGCGGCGCAAACGCGACCTCCCCGGCGCCGAAGTGCTGCAGCCGACCCGCCGCATCACGCAGGCTGGCATGGGCATGGACCGTGGCACCGCCGGCGTCGCGGATGCGAAAGGCGGTCAGCGCGCCGCCGTCGTCGAGGTTGATGCCCAGCCAGTCCCAGCCGACGCTGCCGGCGCCGAGCACTTCGCTCGACCACTCGTGGTCGAACCAGGCCAGGCCGCTTGCCGGCCGCTCCCGTCCGTCGACCGTCAGGCGGCCGGACACCCGCAGTTGCGGCCAGCTCACGTAGTGGCTGGCCAGTGCCGGGTCCGGGCCTTTCTGCGACCAGCCGTCCTCGCCCTGCAGCAGCAGCGGCTGGCTTGGCGTCAGGTGAAAGTCGAAGGCGAAGGCGGCATCGCGTGCCCGCAACTCGAAGCGTTCGGCCGCGCCAACGCCGCTGCGCCGCATCTGCCAGGCGCCGACATGCACATCGCAATCGGCCGCCGAGAAGCCGGCACCGAGCCGCTCGCGCGCCGCGCGCTCGGCGTGCAGCAGGCCCTTGCCGGGTCGCGTCAGCGCGGCATGGGCGAAGAGGATCTGGCGTGCCGCCAGCGGCGCCTCCAGGCGCTTCGCGTCGCGGTTGCGGACGCGGAAGAAGGTGAGCTGGAAACCGATGTCGCGATCCGGTGCGTCGAGCACTCCGGTGACATACCACCATTCGGTGCGAAAGCCGGCATGGCCGCCGTGGTCGCGCGGAAACACCAGGCGCCGCCCGCGCGTGACAGTTTCATAGCGCGCCGCCGCGTCCGTCCCGGCGGCGCGCGCCGGCGGCGCGAGCAGCAAGGCCGGGGCGAGCAGGAAGTCGCGCCGCCGCATCGCCGGCCTACTGTGCGCCGGCCAGCACGCGCGCGGCCGGCATGGCGGTGGCCTGGCGCGCGGCGAAGGCACTGGCGAACATGCCGGCCAGCAGCGTCAGCAGTGCCATCGGCAGCACCTGCGACCAGGGCACCAGCAGCGGCATGCGCCAGTGGAAGGCCTGCGGATTCACCACATGGGTCAGGATGGCGCCGACCGCGATGCCGCAGGCAAGCCCCAGCAGCAGTCCGATCGTGGCGATCAGCGCGCCCTCGACGATCACCGCCCGGCCCAGCATGCGCCGGTTGAAGCCCAGCGCCGCCAGCGTCGCCAGTTCGCGCGCGCGCAGCCAGACGCTGGCGGCCAGCGTTACCGCCAGGCCGAACAGGCCGATCAGCATGGCCGCCGCCTCCAGCGCGTAGGTCACGGCGAAACTCTTGTCGAAGATGGACAGGCTCAACTCGCGGATCTCGCCGCTGGCGGCCGACTCGATGCCGTGGCGCGTGGCCTGCGCGGCGAGCCAGTCGGCCGCCCGCGCTTCCTCGCCGGATCGCGGCCACAGCGCCAGATCTGTCGGTTCGAAGCGCCCGCCCAGCCGCCGGTAATCATCGGCGGCCATCACCACGGCGCCGAACTGCCGTGCATAGTCGCGCCAGATGCCACCGACCACCACGTCCACATCCCGACCGAGCAGCGGCAGGCGCAGCGTCTGTCCGGCGGCGATGCCGTGCACTTCCTGCAGTGCTTCGCTGATCCAGACCGGGGTTGCCGGCGCCGGCACCGCGAACACCGCGCCGGTGAAGGGCAGGCGGGCGGCAGGAGCGTGCCGGTCGAGCTCGCGCACCAGCAGCGCCACGTCCGGCCGGCGCGGATCGAGGCCGAGGCGCCCGGCCGCCATGCGTTCGACGCGCGCGAAGGGGGCGTCCGGCGCCGCCAGCCCGGCCAGCAGTTCCGCCGGCAGCGGCACGCCCTTGCTGCGCATGTAGTAGGGTGCCGGCAGCACGGCATCCAGCCAGTGATCGAGCGCGGTGCGAAAGCTCGCCACCATGGTCACCATGCTGACCGTCAGGGCGAAGCTGACGATCAGGCCGCTCGCCGCGACCTGCGCCATCAGCGGCGCCTGCAGGATGTTCTGCACCGCCACGCGCAGCGTTGCCGGCAGCTCGGCGCGGGCCAGCGCGCCAAATGCCAGATGCGTTGCCAGCGGCGCCAGCGCGATGCCGCCGACCAGCACCAGGGCGATCGCCGCATAGCCACCCAGCGGCAGGCCGCCGGTGGCCGGCAGTTGCGTCAGCGCCACCGCGCCCAGCGCGGCGGCGACAACCAGCGCGTTGCGGCGGCCATGCCCGGCGGATGCCTGCGCCTGGGCGAAGCCGGCCTTGAGTGCCTGCGCCAGCGGCTGGATGCGGTTCAGCCAGGCGGGATACAGCGCGCCGAGCAGGGCAGCGCCGCAGCCGAGGACAAGAAAGCCCAGCGTCGGCCAGGGCTCCGGGTGCACGGTCGGGCGGCTGGCGGCGAAAAAGCCGCCGCCGAGGTCGCCGCCCATCAGCTGGGTGAAGCCCAGTGCCAGCCCGTATCCCAGCAGCAGGCCGCACACGGCGCCCGGAATGCCGATGGCAAGGCCTTCCAGCAGCACCTGCAGCAGGCGCATGCGCGGCGGCAGGCCGAGCACGCCGAGCAGGGCGAACTGGGACGAGCGCTGGGCCACGGCGGTGAGCTGTGTGGCGAAGACCAGGAAGGCACCGGTAAGCAGCGCCACGGTGGCCAGCACATTCAGATTGACGCGGTAGGCGCGCGAGATGTTCGACATGCGCGCCGTGTTGTCCGCCGCGGCGCGCAGCTCCAGGCCGGGCGGCAGGCGCTGCGCCCGGTCCTCGCGCCAGGCGTCGGCGCGCACGCCCGGCAGCAGTCGCAGGCGCAGCTCGCCGACGCCTTCACGCGGGCCGAAATGCGCCTGCACCCAGGCGATGTCGGCCACCAGCAGGCGTTCCTCCCGGCCCAGGGCAGGCACGGTGCCGGCAATCCCGCCCTCGACGCGGGCCGCGCCGCGTGTCGCCGTGATGCGGGCGCCGACTTTCAGGCCCGTCGCGTCGAGCAGCGCGGGCGAGGCGAACACGCCACCTTCGAGCATGCCCATGGCGCCGGGGGCCGCCGGTCCGGGCAGCAGCGCGGGCATCAGCACGGCCGCACTGAGCGGGTCGATGCCGATCAGGCGCACCGTCGCCGCCTGCCCGTCGAGGCGCACGCGGGTTTCGATCACCGGCGCCACCAGGGCCACGGACTCGTCGCGGGCGATCTCGTCGAGCACGGCCAGCGGCACCTGGCCGGCGTCGTCGCGCGGCGCGATCACCGCATCGGGCTCGCCCTGTACGGTCTTCATCGCCTGCGTGAAATCGGCCAGCGCCGCCGCGTTGATCAGGTGGATGGCATAGCCCAGCGCCACGCCCAGCGCGATGGCCAGCATCGACAGCGCCGTCGCCGTGCGCCGGCCGAGAAACTGGGCGCGGATCAGCCACCAGGCCAGGTGCATCATTGCAGGCCTTCCGGCGTCAGCGTCAGCACCCGGTCGCAGGCGCCGGCGACGTGCAGCGAGTGGGTCACGATCAGCGCCCCGGCGCCCTGGGCACGCACACGCCCAACCAGCAGCGCCAGCACCTCGTCCGCCGTGCGCGGGTCGAGGTTGCCGGTCGGCTCGTCGGCCAGGATCAGGGCCGGCCGGTGCACCAGGGCGCGGGCGATGGCCACGCGCTGCAACTCGCCGCCCGACAGCGTGGCCGGCCAGCGCGGGCCGAAGCCGGGCAGGCCGACGCGCGCCAGCAGCTCTTCGATGTGAGCCGCATGGCCGGCCGGCGGCTGGCCGTTGAGCAGCAGCGGTATCGCCACGTTCTGGCTTACGGTCAGGGTCGGCAGCACATGGAAGGCCTGGAAGACGAAACCGATGCGCGCGGCCCGCAGCGCGGCGCGCGCCGCCTCATCCAGGCGCACCATGTCGAGCGCGTCGGGGCCGACGCGGATTTCGCCGGCATCGGCCGGTTCCAGACCGGCGATGCAGTTCAGCAGCGTGCTCTTGCCGATGCCCGATTCGCCGACCAGGGCGACGATCTCGCCGGCGGCGACGGCGAAGCGCAGGCCGCTGAACAAGGGTCGGGTCGCGCCGGGGTGGCGCTTGCCCAGGCCGCTGACGCTCAGCACGGCAGTCTTCCGCGCCGGATCAGGGGCTGCAAGGCCGCATCTGGCGCAACGGCGCGTGCCGCGCTGGCCCATCGGGCCGCCGGCTCAGCGCGCGGGCCGGGCTGCGGCATCCTTGCCTGCCGATGTTGCGTTCGGGGTTTTGCCGGCCTCCCTGCTACCTTCGTCGCGCAGGCACTTCGTCAGCTGCTTGCCGCTGTATGTCCGGCAGGCCGCCTGTGCCCGGGCCTCGCGTTCGCAACGCCGGCGGTCGGGCGCCCGCGTGCAATCTGGCGGTGGCAGGCTGGCGGCGATGCAGGCGCGCTTTTCGGCACCTCGGGCATCGGCACAGGCCAGCAGCGCCACCTGCTGCGCCGCGCAGCGCCGCGGATCACGCGCCACGGCGCAGTCCGCGGCGACCGCGCTGCCGGCCAGGGGCCCAACGGCCAGTGCTAGCAGCGCCCATCGCCAGATCGTCGGCATCCTTTGCATTGGCCGGGAATAATACTCCCGCATTGAGGCGCAGCCGCGTTGTCGGCTATAGTTCGGCGTATCGCCGGCGCCGACTTTTCGGACCGGCCCTTTCCCGATTCCCATGACCCAGACCGCCATCAAGGATCACCGCCTGACGCTGCCGGAAGTGGTCGACGCCCTCGTCGGCGGCGGTCTGGTCGATGCCGCCGACGGCGAGCGCTTCAAGCAGGAACGGCGCTACTACAAGGGCGATGCCCATCCGCTGATCGTGATCGCGGAACAGAAATGGAAATCGCTGCTGCCGCCGCACCGTATGCTCGACCTCGAAGGCCTGTCGCAGTGGACGGCGCAGTGGTCCGGGCTCGACTACCTGCACATCGATCCGCTGAAGATCAACTTCTCGGCGGTCACCGAGGTGATGAGCAACACCTACGCCACGCGCTTTCGCATCCTGCCCGTCGAAGTCAAGCCGCACGAGGTGGTGATCGCCACCGCCGAGCCCTTCCAGCGCGGCTGGGAGGCGGAGATGAAGCCCATCCTGCGCAAGGAGATCCGCCGCGTCTTCGCCAATCCCGACGACATCACGCGCTATCAGGTCGAGTTCTACAACCTGGCGAAATCGGTCAAGGGCGCGCTGAACAAGGGCGAGGTGTCCACCGGCGCCTCGAACTTCGAGCAGCTGGTCGAGCTGGGCAAGACCAACAAGCAGTTCGACGCCAACGACCAGCACATCGTGCGCATCGTCGACTGGCTCTGGCAGTACGCCTTCGAGCAGCGCGCCTCGGACATCCACATCGAGCCGCGGCGCGACCTCGGCATCGTGCGCTTCCGCATCGACGGCGTGCTGCATCAGGTGTACCAGATCCCGATGACCGTACTCAACGCCATGACCAGCCGCATCAAGGTGCTGGGGCGCATGGACATCATGGAAAAGCGCCGCCCGCAGGACGGCCGCGTCAAGACGCGCATGCCCGATGGCCAGGAGGTCGAGCTGCGCCTCGCCACCCTGCCCACCGCCTACGGCGAAAAGCTGGTGATGCGCATCTTCGACCCCGAGGTGCTGGTGCGCGATTTCTCCGAGCTCGGCTTTGCCCCGGAAGAGGGCGCGCTCTGGCGCGACATGTCCTCCCAGCCCAATGGCATCATCCTGGTCACCGGGCCGACCGGCAGCGGCAAGACCGTCACCCTGTATTCGACGCTGAAGACCCTGGCCACGCCCGAGGTCAATGTCTGCACCCTGGAAGACCCGATCGAGATGGTCGAGAGCTCCTTCAACCAGGTGCAGATCGTCGCCGACATCGGCGTCGGCTTCGCCGAGGGCATCCGCGCCCTGATGCGCCAGGACCCGGACATCATCATGGTCGGCGAGATCCGCGACCTCGAAACCGCCGACATGGCGATCCAGGCGGCGCTGACCGGCCACCTCGTGATGTCCACCCTGCACACCAACGATGCGCCCTCGGCCATCACCCGCCTGATCGACCTTGGCGTGCCGCCCTACCTGCTCTCGGCCACGGTGCTTGGCGTCATGGCCCAGCGCCTGGTGCGCACGCTCTGCCCGCACTGCAAACAGCCGGGCGGCATGCGCGCCGAAGATGACGAAGCCTGGACGGCGCTGGTGGCGCCCTGGAAATCAACCCGGCCGACCCAGCTCTACCACCCCGCCGGCTGCCTCGAATGCCGCATGACCGGGTACAAGGGCCGCGTCGGCATCTATGAGATCATGCCCATGTCGCAGGAGCTCAAGCGGCTGGTGGCGTCGGGCGCCGAACTGGGCCGGTTGCGCGAGCTGGCCATGCGCGAAGGCATGAAGCCGCTGCGCATCGCCGGCGCCAAGAAGGTGGCGGCCGGCCTGACCACCATCGCCGAAGTCATCAAGGTGGCGCCGCCGATGTTCGATGCGAATTGAGGGGGTTGACGTTCGCGTCTACGTATAAACCGCAGTTGCCAGCGTAATAACACGGATAAACAGGAGGGGTGGATTTGTACACAATGCGTCCATGCGGAGTTCAGGCCGGTCTGGCGAATCTCCGGGTGCGCACATCCCTCCGGTGCACCCACCTACGGGCCGGCTTGGACTCCGCAGTTTCTTTGGAGGCCGCAAGGGACTGATTTCAATGCCATCCCGTTCCTCCAGCGCCCCTTCCCACGTATTCGTCTGCGCCTCCGGTGTGGCCCTGCCGCGCTGGCTGGAGGCCTTTCCGCGCCTGCGCTGCGTGCGCCCGGGGCAGGCGTTCGGCGGCGGTGACGCGCAAGGCCTGGTCTGGCTGCGGCTGGATGCCACGCAACCGGCACGCGCCCAGCTCGACGCCCTGGCAGCCGCCCAGCCGGGCGCCAGCGTGATCGTCCTCGCCGACCAGCCGAGCGACGACGAGGCGCTTGAACTCTTCTCCGCCGGCATCCGCGCCTATTGCAATGCCCATTCCACCGCCCCCAACCTGCGCCAGGTGGCCCAGGTGGTGCTGGCCGGCGGCCTCTGGATCGGCCCCACGCTGATGCAGCGCCTGCTGGTCGCCACCGGCCGCGCGCTCACCGTATCACCGGCGCCGACTGTTGCCACGCCGGACCCGCGGCTGGCCGCGCTGACCCAGCGCGAGCTCGAAGTCGCCCGCATGATCGCCGCCGGCGCCAGCAACAAGGAAGTCGCGCGCGGCCTCGACATCACCGAGCGCACCGTCAAGGCCCACGCCGGCTCGATTTTTGGCAAGCTCGGCGCCCGCGATCGCCTGCACCTCTCCCTCATCGTCAATGGTCGCGACCAGCGCGCCAAGGCGCCGCCGGCCGAAGCCCGTGCGCCGGCGCGCGAAGCGGCCAGGCCCAAGTCGGCTAGCGACGCCCCGGCGGCGGCGCGGCGGCGGCGCGAAACACTGCGCTGGAAGGGTTGAAGGCGTACCAGGCAAACCAGTAGCCAACCACCGCCGGCAGCTGCCGGCCCTGGTCGTCATGCGCGGTGGCCCGCCGCGCCGCCTTGTCGAAGCGTATCGTCAGCGGCACGCCGCTGATGCGATCCGCCACCGTGCCCCCGGTCTTGCCCAGTTCGACGAAGGGATAGGCCTTGGCCTCGCCGCCGAGCATGATCCCCAGCACGCGCTCCTTGGGGTGGAAGCCCGCCGCCCGAAACGCCACCGGAAACATCAGGTCTTGCGATTGCTCATAGCCCGCGTAGGGATTGCGCATGTAAGGCCGCACCGTGCCGGTGTTGGTCGACAGCACCCGCGTCGCCGGATGCATCCCGCGCCAGTCTGCCCAGCGGGTCTGGGTCAGCGGCAACATCGTCAGCCGGCTGCCCTTGAGCGGGCCGCTGACCGCCTGCGCCAGCAGCTGCGACCATAGCGAATTGGTCTGCCGGTCGTAGAGCAGCACGTCGCTGTTGTACAGCAGGCCGGAAACGCCGAAGTTCAGCTCGCGCCCGCCCACCCGCGCATCGAAGGCGACACCGGTGCCGCACAGGGGGCAGAAGGTGACCACCACCGGCGCGCCATCGATGCGGTCATTGACCACCTCGTGCCAGTTCAGTATGCGTATCGGATAGGCGCGTGCCGTCTCGCCGCGCACCAGGCCCAGCACCTCGTCGTCATTGCGCAGGAAGGCGGCGAAGCCGGCAGAGAGGAAGTCCGGCTTGTCGATGGCCGGAATGCCATCCTTCTCCGGCCCGCCGAAGCGGATTTCCTCGGCCGGGATCAGGGATTCCGTCAGGTCGAAGCCGTTCATCTCCCGCGCCGCCACCGGCGCAAGCCAGAGCGCGGCGGCGAGGGCAAGGGCGAGGCGCAGGGGGCGGGTCATGGCGCATGCTCCGGATGGGAATGCGGATGAGTCGGCGGATGGCGGCGAATGCTTACATCGCAGCCCGCGGGATGTGTCGGGGAGGGCGGTTGCGCGGCCACGATCGCCGTGGCGCCGGCGCCGACTTTCCATGGCCCGTGGCGGGGGCCTGGACGCAAGCCACGTCCTCGGGGATGCGGCCTGACCCGCACCGCGACCTGCCGCCTGCCGGCCTTTGCCGCGTTAGGACGAGCCTGCCGTGACTGCGTTCGGGGCCGTCATTTGCCTGTCGCGCGATGGCTGAACTGCTTTTCCGGCAGCCACTCCAGCAGGGCCGCGAAAAGCGCTTCCGGGGCAACCGGTTTGGCAATGAAGCCGCTCATCCCGGCGGCGAAACACTTTTCCTTGTCCTCGGCAAACACGTTCGCGGTCATTGCCAGAATCGGGGTCAGCCCATGCCCGGGCAACATGCGAATCCGCCGGGTGGCGTCGAGTCCGTTCATGTTCGGCATCTGCATGTCCATCAGAATCACGGCATAGCTGTTTTCACCGGCCATTCGGAGGCCCTCGGCGCCGTCATTGGCGGCATCGACCGCCATGCCGGCCTCATCCAGCAGCATTGTTGCGACTTCGCGGCTGATGGGTTCGTCTTCGACCAGCAGGATGCGCGTTCCACGGTAGTCGGACCTGAGGACGTCCTCGGCCCGGGAATGCCTGCCGGCTTCGTCGGATACCGGGTTGCCCTTGACCTTCTTCAGGCGAACGCTGAACCAGAAGGTGCTGCCCGACCCCAGGGTGCTTTCCACCCCGGCGTCGCCGTCCATGAGCTGGGCGATCTTCCGGGTTATGGCCAGACCCAGTCCGGTGCCACCGTACCTGCGGGTAAACGTGTTGTCGGCCTGTTCGAAGGCGGTGAAGAGTTTTGGCATGACCTCCGGGGCAATGCCGATGCCGGTGTCCTGCACTTCGAAACGCAGCTCGGCACTGGTTTCGTCCTCCCTGACCAGGAGCGCGCGAAGCGTGATGCTGCCGGCGTCGGTGAACTTGACGGCGTTGCCGGCATAGTTGAGCAGCGCCTGCTGGATACGGGTGGCGTCGCCGAGCAGATTGCTGGGCAGTATGTCGACCGCGGTACGCAACACCAGCTGCTTGGCTTCCAGCCGGTCGTGCAGCATCGAGGCGACGTTGGCCACCAGGGTTTCAATCCTGACGGGTGTTTCGGACAGATCGAACTTGCCGGCCTCGATCTTGGAGAGGTCGAGGATGGCGCTGATGATGTTCAGCAAATGATCGCTGGACGCCTGGAGGGTATCCATCCGCTTGGCCTGTTGTTCGGTCAGGCCTTCGCGACGTATCAGGTGGGCCATGCCGAGAATGCCGTTGAGGGGCGTGCGGATCTCGTGGCTCATGTTGGCCAGGAAGGCGCTCTTGGCGATGTTGGCGGCCTCGGCGGCCTCCTTGGCCTTGGTCAGCTCGCGAGTGCGGGCTGCAACCTGGCTTTCCAGCTGATCCCTGGACCTTTCGAGCTGTCGTTCGGCATTCTTGCGCTCGGTAACGTCGCGAAAACTCCAGACACGGCCCGTGATCGATCCGTCACTCAGGCGTTGCGGAATGGAATAGCGTTCGAATACCCGTCCATCCTGAAACTGCAACTCGTCCCAGGAGCTTTCCTCGGGAAACTGATACAGCTCGCGCACTTTGGCAAGGAACGCAGCGGGGTCGGCAAGCTGGGAAAGCACCGATTCGATGAGTTGCGCGTCATCCCCCGATTCGGCCAGCGACCTGGCGATCCGCCACAGGCCGAGAAACTTCTGGTTGTAACGGGTAATCGTACCCTCAAGATTGACGACCAGGATCCCGTCCGCGGTTGATTCCAGCGCGGCGCCCAGCAGGGAATTCGAATGATTCAGTGCCGCTTCGGCCGACTTGCGCTCGCTGATGTCCACATGGGTGCCGACCATGCGCACGGCCGTGCCATCGACATCGCGAATCAACGCGGCCCGCGACAGGATATCCACCCAGTGCCCGTCCTTGTGGCGCATGCGGAATTCGCTCCTGAATCCTTCCGCGCGCCCGGCTATGCATTCATCGATCAGCCCCACGGTCCGTGCCCGGCCTTCGGGATCGGTGAGCCTTTCCCACGCGGCAAAGGAGTTCTCCAGTTCGCTTTCCGCATACCCCAGCATCGACTTCCAGCGCGGCGAGAAATACACCGCGTGGGTCTGCAGGTTCCAGTCCCAGAGCCCGTCGTTGGCGGCCCGCAACGCCAGGTCGAAACGCTCTTCACTGGCGCGCAGTGCAAGTTCGGTGCGCTTGCTGGCGGTGATGTCACGCGCCACGGCGAGTACGGTGTTCACCTTGCCGTCGGCGTCCATGTCGGGCGTCAGGCGCCAGTTGAAGACGATTCTGCCGGCGACACCATCCAGTTCGAATTCGGTTTCGTAGGGTTGTCCGGTGATGAAAGGTTGCCGTATGGCGTGTTCCCAGAAAGCGCAGATCGTTTCCGGAAAACCCAGTTCGTAGTGGGTCTTGCCGATGAAGTCGGCGGCGGGAATGCCGGTTACGTCCCTGGCATTTTCAGAAACGAACAGATGGCGGCCATCCGGGTCGAACCGCATGATCACGTCGGGCAGGGCGGCGATGAGGGTGCGTTGCGCCTCCTCGCTGGCTCTCAGGGCCGACTCGGCGTGCTTGCGCTCATCGATGTTGATCGAGTATCCCGCGCCCAGCAGGGGGCGCCCCGCGGTGTCGCGATGCGCCACCCGTCCCACCGTTTGCAGCCAGTGGTAGCTGCCGGAGCCGTCCTGAAAGCGGTATTCATGATCGAATCCGTGGTCATCCCCCGGTTGCAGGGCCTGCTCCACGGACTGCATGAATCGCGCGCGGTCGTCCGGGTGCACCCTTGCCAGCCAGCCTTCCAGGGTATCCGGAGCGCCCGCATCCTGCATCCCCAGGCGGAGCAGGTCACCGCGGTCGTAGCCGAGCTTGCCGGTGGTGAAATCCATCTCCCATATCAGGATCCTGGCGACATCCATGGCCAGCGCGAGACGACGTTCCTCCCGCTTCTGCTCGGTGATGTCCTCGTAAACACCGAGCACGCCCATGACCCCGCCTTGCAGGTCGTAAAGCGGAACTTTCGAGGTGCGCAGCCAGATCTGGCGCCCGTCCGGCGTGGTCTGCGGTTCTTCAAAGCCCAGCCGGGCCTCGCCCGACTCTATGACGCGGAGGTCATCGGCACGGTAGAGATCGGCTTCCGGCGCCCACCCCATCTGGTAGTCGTCCTTGCCGATCAGCCAGTGGGGGTGGGGCATGCCGGCGTCGCGCGCGAAGGCAGGGTTGCAGCCCAGGTAGCGGGATTCCCGATCTTTCCAGAATACGCGCAGCGGGACGGTGTCGACGATGGTCTTCAGCAGGCTCTGGGATTCGTCAAGTTGCGCCGTGCGCGCCTGCAACAGGGCATGGGCCTTGCCGCCCCGAATGCTGTTTGCCAGGTTGTTCACCACGGCGCGCAGCTGTCCAAGGAAGCGGGGTGCGAACTGGTCCCGGTCCGCGGATTCCAGGATGAGTATCCCCTCTTGCCCGAGCGGCAGCACGGCAAGGGCCACGGGGAACTCAGCGGCATGGCTGACGAATGCGGAGCAATCGGCGGCCCCGGCGTCGAACACCATGGCTTGGCCACTCGTCAGCAGCCGCCCGAGGGCGGGCGTGGCCGCCACGCAGGTTTGGTGGTACTGCCCCCGCGGAATCGCCTCCAGCAAGGCAAGATTTAGCTTGCCCGGATCGTGTGCGTCCTCCTCGGTGCACGGATCCAGCCACCAGATCGAGGCGGCGGATAGCTTGCAGCGGGAAAGCAGCGTTTTCAGGAAGCGCCGGCCGGTTGCTCCGGGGTCCATCGACTGGCCCAGATTCAGGGACAGCTCATACAGCAGCAGCAACTCCTCGGTGGTCTGGCTCATTGCCCGGAGTGCAGCAGACCGACCACGATGGTCTTGTTGAAGAACTCCAGCTTCTGCCTGCCGTTGGAAGCGATTTCACCAAGCGCCTGGACGCCCTCCAGCGGCACATCGGCCGACAGCGCGAGGCGCGCGGTGTCAAGCTCGCGGTTGAAATCGTCCCCCAGCATGAGCGCCCTGGAATAGCAGTCCGAAACGAAGCACTGCTCCACGCCTTCAGGCGCGCCGCAGTCTTCGACCGCCTGGCGCGCCGCCGTGATCAGGGAATCGCGGTCCCCGTGGGCCAGGTACATCACGGAGTTCTCGGCCACGTCGGAGAGCACCACCACCTCGTCCGCATCCGTGATGTACATGGGGTCGCGTATCACGTCCTCGCCGCCGGCCTTGGCGATGCACAGGGGATAAACCGAGTTCAGGTCGGGAAACACCGGTTTGTCGCGCAGGGCGGGGTTCTGCACGGCCACCTGATCGCGAAAGAAACTGCCGGCAGGTTCCCAGCCCAGCTCCTGGATCACGTTGCCGCGGGAGCGGGAGACCACGAACGGGCCGGCGATCCTGTGCCAGCCGTGACGCACGCCCAAGCTCAGGCGCCGTGGCAGGGCGATCATCAATGCGGCATGCGCGTGAAGCCCATCCCGGCTGAAGATTGCCGGCGCCGCGCGCAGATCGTGATAGCCGGCTCCGGCGCCGATATGATGGATGCGGCCGCCGTAGCGGTCAAAGATCTGGTCGATCAGGCCTTCGATATTCGGCGACAGGCAATCCACCAGGAGGATGGAGCTGGCATAGCGGCTTTCGCCCGGCTCCGGCGGCGGCTCGATCCATTCCACGCCGTTGCCGTCGAGCAGCGCCAGGGCAACGCAGCTGTCGGCGGGCAAAGGCAGGGCGACAATGCCGCTGCTACATCCCTTGCCCTCCGCTATCAGTCCGGGAAAAAGGCCGCCGCAGACGTCAAGGCCGTGTTGTGCGCAGGCTGCCAGCAGCTCCGCAATGTCCCCTTCATGCCGGTCGGCCACGCACAACAGCCAGCGCCTGCTGGCGCCAGAGGAGGCCGCGAGCTCGGCGGCAGCCTGCGCCGCGCCTCGATAGGTCAAATACATGTCATGCTCCTGGCCGATCCTGCGGAGAGATCCGCAAACCGTTCATTGACCGCATCGCGGCCGGGGTTCACGCGGTCCGCGCGCATAGCAGGCGGATCTCGTCGAGCAGAACCCGGATCTCGTCCTGCTCGGCCATTTCGCACTGCTCGTCGAGCACCGAGGCCAGGATCTCGTCGGTGGTCAGGGGGTTGGCCATGACCACGCGAAAGACGGTGATCGGCTTGCCGTGGTAGCGGCCCGGCGTGAGGCGGGTGCGGGAAACGAAGGTACGGCCGGTTTCGCGCTGCCGCTTCTGCATGGTCTCGGTGACCTTGTCGAGCACTTCATTGATGCGCGCGGCCCTGTCGGCCGGGGCCTGCGCCAGTTCCCGCTGGATCCACGCCGTGTTGTAGCGGTAGGTGAGGATGTTGAGCTCGGGTTCGGTGATCAGTTCGAAGTCCGGGTGGGCGTCGATGCTGCGGGCGAAGAGGCGGGCCCGTTCGATGCCCCGGTCGATGAGGATCTCATAGCCCTTGCGGCCGATGATGGAAAGCCCGGCATGCACCAGCATGGCCATGCCCGGCCGGGAGCCTTCGAGGGTGTGGCTGCCGAGGTCGCGCGAGCCTTCGCGCAGTATGTAGGCGGCATGGTGCTCGATGGCGGCCAGCGCCGTCGGGTCCTTGAACAGCACCATGCCGGCGCCCATCGGCACGTACATCTGCTTGTGCGCGTCGATGGTCACGGAATCGGCCCGTTCGATGCCCTTGAGCCGTTCCCGGTAGGTGGCGGAAAACAGCGTCGGGCCGCCCCAGGCGGCATCCACGTGGAAATGGCAGCCGAGTTCCTGCGCCAGGTCGGCGAGCTGGTCGAGCGGATCGATGTTGCCGGTTTCCGTGGTGCCGGCGATGCCCACCAGGCCGAGCGGGCGGATGCCTTCGGCCTTGAGCCGGGCGCAGTGTTGCCGCAGGCGCGGCATGTCGATGCGGTTGTCGTCGTCGGTATCCACCGCGATGAGGTTGTCGCGCCCGATGCCCAGCACGTCGGCGGCCTTGCCCAGCGAGTAATGGCCGCGGCGCGACACCAGCACGGCGAGCCCGTTGCACTCCAGATGCTCAAGCGCCCGGCACATGCCCTCGTGGGCGATTCCGCGGAAATTCCCCTTCGGGCTGAAAAGCCGGTTGCGCGCCGCCCAGAGGGCGGTGATGTTGGCGATGGTGCCGCCGGAACAGAAGGCGCCCAGGGCATGGCGGCTGTCCTGCATCCACTTGTCGTAAAAATCATCGTCGCGGCCGTAGATCAGGCGGTGCAGCATGCCCAGCACCTGGCGTTCCATGGGCGTGAAGGCGCGCGAGGTTTCGACCTTGACCAGATTCTGGTTGAGGGCGATGAGGATGCGCGAGAGTGGCAGCATGAAGTTCGGCAGGGCCGAGGTCATGTGGCCGATGAAGCCGGGCGAGGCGGTATGCACCGATTGCGAAACCACCTTCTCCTTGAGGAACTCGGTATAGGTCGAGACGAAGGTGGGATCTTCGGGAATCCGCGACTGTGAAAAATCGCCCTCGATTTCGGCGAGGTCGCGCTCGACGGCGACGATGTGCTCCTGCAGGAAGCCCATCAGGTTGTCGGAAATGGCCTGGTCGATGCGCCCCAGGGTGGAATCTGGGGTTTCCGGAACGGTGAAGATCCGGTGCAGGCTTTCCAGGTTGGCCTGGGCAGGTTCTCTAGATCTCGGCATGGAGGTCGGGATGGACGATGGTCGAAGGCGGATGATAAGTCCCCCCGGCGCGGGAAGCGCCATCCGCCAGGGGGTTCAGCAACACGTGCCCTTCGCGTGCCGCCGGATCGGCGGGCAGGTCAGGGGGGATTGCAGGATGATTTTGGCAGCCATGCGCGATTGTTGCAGAAGTCGGCGCTGGCGGGACGGCGATTTGCGCCGCCGATGGGTGCGGCCGACCGGCGCCGCCGATGGATGCCGGGTGCGCGTCAGCGGCCGGGCAGGTCCACGTCCAGCGCGCGGCCGCCGTAGCCGTGCTGCTGGTCGCGCGCCTGCACGCGCACCTGGCGCACGCCGCGCGGGATCGTCACGCCGTACAGGTCGCGGGTGAAGGGCTGCTCGCCGGCGTGGTCGTGCCAGAGCTTGCGTTCGCCGAAGATGGTGCGCCCGTCGAGGCTGCCGGCCCGAAAGCCGTCGGCATAGCGCTGCGGCGTATCGTAGGGCGAGGAGACGGTGACGTCGAAATCGAAGCGGTCCGTGCCGGCGGCGCGCACCTGCACCGCGACCACGTCGGGGTATTTTGCCGGCGGCGCGGCGGCGGCGCCGGGCGCGGCCAGCCACAGGGCGAGGCCGAGCACAGGCAGCAGGCGGGCGCCGGGCGCGCGGCATTGCGGTGTCGTCATGGTGTCATCTCCCCAGGGAAGTGCGGCCCGGCGCGGGCGGGTGTGGCGGCTCAGCACGGTGCCGCCTCGCCCGTCCGCGCCAGCAGCTGGCCGAGGCGTTCCACATCCTCGATGCGATCGACATCCCACAGCGTCTCCGGCTCGGCCCAGCGCCAGCCCAGCTGGGTCAGGCGCTGGCGGGTGCGGTCCATCACGTCGGGCCGGCCCCAGCGGATGTGCGCGAACAGCTCGGCCGCCGGCCGGCGCATGCCGATCAGGACGTAGCCGCCATCCTCGGCAGGGATCACCACGGCATCCTCGTGTTCCAGCTGCCGCGCTGCCTGGCGCAGGTGGCCGGGCGTCAGCGCGGGGCAGTCGGTGCCGATGACGATGACGCCGTCCGGCGTCAGCGCGGCCTCGGCGGCGCACAGCATGCGTTCGCCAAGGTCGCCCGCCGCCTGCGGCTGGCGTGGTGGCACGTCGCCGGCGGTAAAGGCCGGATGGTCGATGTCACCGGCGCAGAACAGCCGCACCGGGCCGAGTTGCGCGGCGCGCGCGGTGGCCAGGGTACGGCGCAGCATCCAGGCCGCGAGTCCGGCCGCGGCATCCGCCCCGAGTGTCGGCAGCAGCCGCGTCTTGGCCTCGCCCGCCACCGGCGCGCGGGCCAGGATGGCGATGCCGGGGCTCATGCCGCGCTGGCCTCCGGGGCGACAAAGGCAAGCGTGCGCAGTTCGTAGAACAGGGCGTCGTCGGCAAAGGGGTGCTCGTCGGCGACATGGCGCAGCTGGCCGAGATCCATCAGGCTCTGGCCCAGCAGCGTGGCTTCGGCCCGCGTCAGGCCGAAGGCGGCCACCAGGGCATCCACCGCCTCGCTGCCGACCATGCAGCGCGGGAAATTGATGCCACGCCAGGTGCGGTCGGCGATCAGCCCGGCGGCGGTGCGCAGGGCCAGCTCGGCATCGTCGAGCGGCACGTCGTCGAAGCGGCCGGTGGCGGCGATGCGGTAGTAGAAATCTCCATCCTGGAAGGGCTGCTGCTTGACCACGTGGTGCAGCAGTCCCGTGCGTTCGAGGGCCGCGCCCAGCGCCGTGGCCTGGGCGCGGTCGCCGCCATGGCGTTTTGCCAGCCAGTCGATGGTGCCGCTGCCGACCAGGCATTGCGGATAGGCGCGAAGCCGGTAGCGGCGGTCGGCCACGTTGCCGCCGGCGATCAGCGCCGCCGCCAGGGCCGTGGGGGAATCGCCGGTCAGGCGCCGCACCAGCAGCTCGGCCGGCTCGTCGCGCTCGCCAAGCAGCACCCGCAGGTGGGTATCGAGGCGGCGCGGGTCGGGAGCCGGCAGGCCGAGTTCGGCAAACAGCGCGGCGAGAAAGCCGGCCACCCCGGTCTCGGGGCGCGGCAGCAACGGCAGGCCGGTGCGGCGCCGGCACCAGGCGCTTTCGTTTTCCCATACCGCGCGTGCCACCGGCGCGATGGCGAACACGCGCGGGCGCCAGGGCAGGGCGGCGAGCTGGCGCAGCAGCTCGGTGGCGCTCTTGCCGGAAAGGTTTTCCGCCGCCAGGTCGAACAGCAGCACGCTGCCGGCCTCGGGCGCCGCGCCGGGCGTCGCGTTCGCGCCCAGCAGCTGGCCGGCGCGCATGTCCAGCGGGGTCATGCCTTGCGAAGTCAGTGCGGCGCGCAGCAGGCTGCGCAGTGCGCCATCCTCGGTCGACACACGAAAGGTGGTCAGGTGTCTGGCGTTCATGATGGGTGTCCCTGCGTGATGGTCATGTGCATGAGTCGGACAAAGGGCCCCGGGCTTACAGTCGGCTGCAGTCTTCGTCGCGCGCGACGAAGTGAAAATCGGCAAAGCCGGCGTGGGCCGTCTCGCCGGTGTTGTCGGTATCGCTGGCGACCGCCAGGCCGGTGAGCGCCAGCGGCGCATGGCCAAAGGCGCGCTGAAAGTCGGCGCTGACATCACGGCGTTCGCCCACCCAGCGGCCGGCGTCGGCGTTCCCGCTGCGCAGCACCAGCATCCGCGCCCGGTCGGTGTAGGCATTGGGCTGCCAGGTACCCACCGCATGGCGGTTGTCCCACAGGTAGTTGAGGGCGGCGTCGGGGATTTCCGCGCCGTGCAGGCCGCGCACCAGGGCCAGCCCCATGCGGGTGCCGAGGTCGAGCGTGGCGGGCGGCACGCTGAAGCTCAG